>JACCDP011161211.1_pt1 | contig 20718 bp, 8 predicted proteins | sample 7445841 | NCBI WGS metagenome assembly JACCDP01 (sample SAMN15323441, study PRJNA562643) | freshwater metagenome | isolation source: river surface water | place: USA:Blue River Watershed | collected 2017-08-17
CCTGCTGTTAAAAGATTTAAACCAGAATTTATTTTCATAGCTTCAGGCTTTGATGCCAGTTATCACGATCCATTATCAAGAATGGCTCTTCATTCCCCAACATATTCTTGGATGGCTGAAGAAGTATTAAAACTTGCAGATGAATTTGCCCAAGGTCGAGTAGTTGCTACTCATGAAGGTGGCTATTCAGAAGTGTATGTGCCATTTTGTGGCCTTGTTGTTTTGGAAGCTTTTGCTGGTAAATCATCTGGCATTAAAGATTCAATTGTGGAAGAAAGCCAAGCAATGACTAGACGAGATCAAAAACTCTTGCCTCACCAAAAAGAAATGATTGATGAGTGCAAGTTAACGCATAAGTTATAAGCCAAAAGGATTACAAATAGTCTTTTTTGGTTGAAAAGTTTAAGCTTTGCTGGCATAGTTTGAAATGCAATTTTACCTCCTCACCTTTCGGGTAACCGAAATGGTGAGGCTTACTTATTTCCACAACCAATAGTTATCCACAATAAGTTTGTCTCTGTGATACAGATTTATTTATTTATGTCAATCTGATTGATTCAATAACAGATTGGCTTAAATGAACTTTAATACTTTACTTGCAAATGCAAATCAGATATGTCATAATAAGAATGTATTTTTTGCTCCTCACCTTGCGGGTAACCGTAATGGTGAGGCTTACTTTTTAAATCACTTATGAAACGACGAGTGATTATTTTTGTTGATTATCAAAATGTAATTAAATGTGCCAAGGATTATTTCTCCACTCCAGGAGAGTCTAGAAATAGAATCACTCATATTGATCCAACAAAATTAGGTCAGAAGCTAATAGCTAGTTATGAAGACTCACGAGAACTTAAAGAAATAAGGATATATACGGGTATCCCTAGTAAATATAAGGAACCACAATCATATTCTAAGTTCAGTAAGAGAATTGAATCTTGGCAATCAGATCCTCTGGTAAGAGTTATAACCAGACCTCTTTCTTATCCTTTTGGTTGGCCAAGACGAAGTAAACCAGGAGAAAAGCCAAGGGAAAAAGGAATTGATGTCAATTTAGCTATTGATTTTGTAACTATGGCTATTAGAAAAGAATACGAAGTTGGCATTTTATTTAGTGTGGACACTGATTTAAAACCAGCTTTAGAATTTGTCACAAGTAATGATGTTTCTGCTCGAGCAGAAGTAGCAGCTTGGCGAAGACAAGCTGATCATCAAATTAGATTAGCTTTAAGTATGAATAGACCGTTTTGTCATTGGTTAACAGAAGATGACTATCGAAAAAGCGTTGTTTAAATTTATTTAGCTTTTTTAGATTTCTTCTTTTCAGGAATAAACCAGATCAAAACAGATCCAGCAACAAATATTAATGCTCCCAGCCCCATCACGATGTAGGCAAAACCTGTCCAACCAAGCCATAGTGCAGGCAGTGATGCTGCAAACAACGTTCCAGCAGCAATTAGCTTGTCAGATTTAGAATCTAGTTTTCTATATCTTCTCAATACCATTACAAATAGTGCAGATAATCCAACAATCCATAATGTCCACCAAGGAATGATTAGTTCTAGGGGAACTTCACGGTAAGCAGAGTTCACACCACCTTGAGAGTTTTTACCAAAGAATTTAATAGTTGCTTTAGTTCCATCATCAAAGCGTTGAATTTCATTCATCGCTTCTTCTGAGATGGTAATTTCACCGTTGTCATCAGCACCAATTCCTTCAATGATTCGGATACCAACTACACGAATAGTGTGAGCTCCTGATTCCAAGACTGACAGTGGAAGTGAACCACTTAGTTCAGCTGTACCGTCTCGATTAACCGTTGCTTCACCAAAAACAATTGGTTGAGTTGTAACTGTAAAGAATATTTTTGAACCTGGTTTGTAGGTTTCAACTCTTGCTTTGACGCCTAACCATTTAGTGTCATTAGGAATTTGTAGTTGATCAAGTGTGATTGGGTTATCAAGTTTAGATTCTTTGAATGTTTGATTCATTTCTTCATGAATTTCAACTGGTATATAAACAAGTTTGTTAGGGTTTGGCACTTCTTCTGCCGCTGTCACATATGAGAAATCAGCCACATTTCGAGCAGTAGATTCTCTTAAAGCTTCAGCAACAGTGATTGGATCAGCTGGAACTCCTGGGGTAACTATAAATTGTGCACCAGCTCTTGAACCTGTTACTTCAATGTAGGCACCAGATCCTGGAACAAAACCTCTAATTTTTTCGTTCAATAGTTCTGGAATTGTTCTGATATTTGTCGCAAGTCTGTTAATTGCATCCAGTGCACCTGTTGCTGCTTGTCGAGCCAAGGTGATCACATCACCTGAAGGTAGAACTTCACCGTTTAGATCAACTGTGTTAATAGGGGCGTTCGGTAATTTAGTGATTGATTCAATTACTAAACCACTTGGATTTGGGTTATTTGGATTGTTTGGGTTGTTTGGATTGTTTGGGTTATTTGGATTTAGTGGACTGTTTGGATTTGCAGGATTATTTGGGTTATTTGGGTTATTAGGTGAATTAGGGTTGTTGGGATTATTTGGGTTGTTTGGATTTAGTGGGCTTAGTGGATCATTAGGGTCAGGTCTGTTATTTGGATTATTTGGGTTGTTGGGATTATTTGGTGAATTCGGATCTGTTGGATCAGTTATGTAATTAGGTGAGTTTGGATTATTTGATCCTGGAGGATTATTTAGATTAGGTGGAATTCTTGGGGCATTGGGATCAATGACGTTACTTGATCGTGTTGGATTAGGTGTTGGTGTTGCCAAAGGATTTAGTTGATTTCCAGGTGTTGGAGTTGGCAGTGGCGATTGCAAAAGAGAAGTTGGTGAAGGTAAAGGTGATGGTGGAATTACTGGTGGAAATCTTCTTGGCGTAGGAGATGGAGAAGGTCTTCTGGCCACAGTTGGTGAAGCAGTTGGTGTTGGAGTACTGGCTGAACTTCCACCGCCTCCACCGCCTGAATTTCTTCCTCTACCTGGAGCACCATCTCTTCCAAAATCTTTTTCACCACTAAGGTTTCCATCTTCTTCAGATTTTTGATCGTCAAGTTCAGCTAAAATTTGTGCTTCTGTTAGCCCAGCAGCAACCATTGCATCGTAGAAAGAAGTTGTCGTTTGGTTACCGCAATACCCACCAACTCCGTTCCACATGTCGTATCCCGAATCGGTCCATTTAAGCCCATTGAAAAGTGTCACTACAGATGAAGTGTTTGTGTAATAAAAAGCTGGAATTATGTCGCTCCAGTTTTTTGCATTCGAAGGGTATGAAAAACCAGGATCAAAAATATTATCTGATGGGTTGTGCAAAGAACTATGTCCATTTGCAGCATTTGTTGATCTATCGACTAAAGAACTAATGTTTACGGTTATTTTTCTATAAGGATTTGTTGTGGCATTAGTTCTATGGCAGATAGTTACTTTTGTGACAGGGGAAGTTGAGGAATTTATTGGAGGGGGCGTGGTGCTATTTGTTACAGTTACAACATAATTCTGGGTTGTTCCATCTTCTGCAGTGATGATGTAAGTAACAGCACTACTAAAATCATTGGGTGTTGTTCCGCTCGTTTGAGAAACAGTTCCAATTTTTGCAGTTGCTGCAACGTGTCCCAGAGTAAATTGGGCTATTAAATTTGTCTTAGAAACACCATAAGGGATAGAAACAGAAATATTAGTACCTGAAATAGTTCCAGTTGCTGAAGGATCAGAAATGGAAAAATCAGTTATGGTTTTAATTGAAGACACACTTGCTGTTGAAAATTGAACATCAGAAGTTGTAACTTGATCAGATCCATTACATGAAGTTCCTGTCCAAGTTCTAATCGCGGTGTAGTAGCTAACTCCAGCACTTAAAGAAGTGCTTCCAACGGTTTTTGTTTTAATTAAAATTTTTGAACTTGTTGTAGTTAAAACAGTCCAGTCTGCCGCAGGAACTGTTACCCATGTATAAGAGCCACCATGAGTTGAAGTTGAAGTTGAATATTGGATACAATTTACATTGTTGTCATGTGTAAACTGAATTTGAATTTGTGAGGATGAAGTCCCAGCACTAACTAAAGTCAAACTAGATGGTGCTGCTGCATTAGCTTTACTCAAAAAACCATTGAAACTTAAAGAAGTACTTATAGGCAAACCGATAATCAACAATGATGAGATAAAAATATATAAGAATTTGCTTCTAATTAATTTTTCGTATATCAATTTATAGTTATTCCTTAATTCTCATTAAGATATAACTTTAGACTTACCTAAATTTATAAATAAATAAATAGAGGGTAAACCCTAATTAATAAATAATTTATATTCGTATAAACGAATATTATTTTAATTCGTAATTACGAATCTAATTTCTATTCGTAATTACGAACATTTTATAAACCTGTTTTGTGGTGTTGATCAAACCAAGATCTGGCTTGCGCCAAGATTTGTGGTTCAGTTAAGTGAGCCACATCTGCTTCAATTATGCCCACTATTTTTTTAGCTAAATCTTGATGTTTTTCCTTCAAATAGATTTGAAAGTTATGAACAGCATCTGCTTTTCCTTCCCCATGACCTAGTAGCAATACTTCAGAAGCTGGTTTTATGGCCTGACTTATTTCTTCAAAAAAGGCCTTACTTTCAGGGTTTAGTCCAGGTCCTTTATGTCTTAATTCTTGTCTTAATTTGTGGTGGTGACGGTTATTGTCCACTGCACTGATTTTTTCTGGTTTACTTGATCTTTCTAAACCTGTGGCCCAAACTTTGGCCTCATCTTTAGTAATTGTGACTACTACGAATTTGTTAGTGATCTCAGGCATTTTTATTTCCCTTCTAACTTTCATAGTAGAACTAAATGAGCCATAAAGATAGTAATTTTTGCTTTGAGGAGAAATTGTGACCAATCAGTCAAAAAAATTACTAAATCACCTTTCTTGATAAATGTCCGTTTTTTTATTGCGAGAGTTGACTATAGGTATCCAAATAATTGACAGAATTAAGCGTGCGTTCTAAATTTAGTAATTTTGCTAAATCACATTTAGTAGCAATCTCCAGTTCAATTACCTTGACCTTAATTGTGATATTTCTTCTTTTCCAATACACCATTCCTAAAGTTTCTTTACTGTGTGATCCTCCTGTTACTTCACCTTCTTTAAATCCAAGTATTGGTGTTCCGGGATTAACTGGAGAAAAAGGAGAAATTGGTTTAACTGGAGAAACTGGTCCCAAAGGTGATACTGGAAAAACAGGAAAAACAGGTGCTACTGGAAACATTGGACCTACCGGACCAGCTGGAATTTGTACTTATGTAGAAGCAATAGTTACAAATATTTTGCCATCGAAAGATAATATTTATTCGCTGGGAAGCACAACCTATAGATGGAAAGAACTTTATTTAGGACCAAACTCTCTAAACATGATAGATGCCGGTAATGGCAATGATGTAAAAATTAACGTGCAAGATGGCATTATGGCACTAGATGGTGCAGATACTTTACGTTTTGGAAATATAAAATTCACCACCACAGGAATTGCTTCTGATGATCCAGCACTTGATATCACGATTGGTCAAGGTCTTGATACTGGTTTTTTGAAAGTACCAACTGGAATTAAATTTAAAGACAATACTGTTTTGACAACTGCACCAACTTCAGTTCCAGGACCAGTTGGACCACCTGGACCAATTGGTCCAACTGGACTAAAAGGTGACAAAGGCGATACTGGTTCAACCGGTCCAGCTGGCGGTTTTGGATCTTATGGATCATTTTTTGATACCACCACACAAACAAATTTAGTTGCAGCTGGTAATGCTTTTAAGTTTTCTAACACTGATTTCAATTCTGGTATTTCTATTGAGTCAAATAGCCAAATCAAATTTGCTAATGCTGGTAAATACAATATTCAATTCTCCGCTCAATTAGATAAAACAGATAGCGGTGATGACATTGTTGAAATTTGGTTGAAGAAAAATGGATTAAATCAAGCAAATACAAATACAAAATTTTATATCTTAACCAAAGATGGAAAATTTGTTGCAGCTTGGAATTTCTTTGTTAGTGCCTCTGTTAACGATTATTATGAAATATTTTGGTATTCATTAGATAGTGATGTCAGAGTTGTAGCAGAAGCTGCAGGTTCAAGACCAGCAATTCCTTCTATTATCCTAACAGTTAACCAAATAGGTTAATTTAAACTAAATATTTAATTTGTTGCTTTCGAATGTATTGAAGCAATATTGCTATCACTAATAGTAAGAAGAAAATAATTAGAATCGCATAACCTATGAGATCAGAACTAGATTCTCCTACATTCTGAATTTGTTTAACTTCAGTCAAAATCACACCCGTTGTTAAAGAAATAACCTTTTTGTCAGAGTTAATTCCATTTATTTGTAAGGTGTGAGATCCAGTAGGTAAATCATCTGGTATCAAAAACACTTTATTAAAAGATGTGTCAGCCATAACTTTACCCTCACCAAGCTTTGTTGGTTCAGAAAATAGCCATACAGAATATGTAGTGCCAGGAGTTAATCCATCTCCAGCAACTGTGATGGTTTGACCTTTGACTGCACGAATAATTCCATCATCTGGGGCAGGAATATTTTGTCCTTGAATATCAGTTGTTTGAATTGCAACTTCAATTGGAGCAATATTTGCAGATTCAGGAATTGTCAAAGTCATTGCTCCTTCAGGGGATACGGTTTCAATTACGGGCACAAAATCATTTCCGATTTTGATTTGTTTTTCCCCAGGCTCAGAAAGTGGCAGACGACCCAAATTGTCAGTGATTGCTAAACCTGTGTCGAAGTTATTTGGAATCGAAGGAGTCGATCTTGTTGGAAATACTGGTCTTAACGACGGATTATTTATAGCAGGCAAGTTAGGAATTTGTGCAGGTTCTCGATTTTCAGCTGCTGGTCTTTCCACAATGTTTTTAATAATTGGTCTTGGGGCATTTGGTCTGGTCCCAGGTGAAGGAGTTGGTCTAGGAATCAGGGAACTGCTGGCGTTGGAATTTGAATTAGAATTTGACGTTGAATTAGTAACAACGGTGACTGTGATGGTTTGAGAGGTCGTGGTCGCAGCGTTGTAGTTGGTGGAAGAGATTGCGTCAGCATTTATTACACAAGATCCAGCAGCATCAAAGGTCACAACGCCTGCTGAAATTGAACAAATAGCAGCACTGTCGATATCGATTGTGATTGTTGGAGTAATTAAAGTAGAAACTCCACTTGAAGAATGAGTTGAGGTTACAACTGGGGTGTAAGTGTCGTTAACTTTGGTAGATGCAGCAGAGGAAGTGAAAGTTAATGTCTGATTTGCTTTACCAATTGTGATTGTTTGATCACTAGTAGAAACCAGGTTGTAATTTGTATCCGCAGCTTTGCTTGCACTTACTACACAGTTATTTCCGGCGTCTCCGGGAGTTATTGAATAAGTTGAGCTTGAGCTATTGAGTGTGCAATCTCCACTTACTTTGGTGAATGTTATAGCCCCTGTTCCAGATCCACCACTAGTACTCAAAGTTAGTGGTACTCCAAAAGTTGCACTGGTGGAACTAGTAATACTTAAAGCACTTTGGGAAACCTTGTTGATGGTAAATGTTGCTTCATCATAAGTGATGTCGTAATTACTCAAAGATCCACTAGTTAGTCCAGCAATAACTGGTCTCATTGAATATGTTCCTGCATTTGTTGGGTTGGTAGTAGATGCAGCAAAAGTAGTGGAACCAGTTCCCTCGTAGGTGTAATCAATTGTGGAAATTTCTTCTGAGCCAACCAAACCGATAACAGATTTTGTTATTGCTGGGTGACTTGCTCCAAAGAATTTAGTCTTGTCCCCTGGGGTTACCCGGAGTGTTTTCTTAGCAACTGTTATCACAAGTGAAGTCGTCACAGCGTTGTAGTTAGTGGTCGAAGTCGGGGTAAAAGTGGCTGTAATTGTTGAACTTCCTTGACCAACAACTGTGATAGTTGCTCCAGAAACTGTTACCACACCAGTGTTACTTGAGAAGTAGGCAAATGAACCAGGAACGTTTCCTGAAACACTTGGCTCATTTAATGTGAATGTTGGATCACCATAAGTTTTTGAAATATTGTTGAAATCTGAAAGAGTTGGTGTGGTTTTATTAATAGTTATGGTTTGTGAAGTTGATGAAACAGCAAAGTAATCATCATCTGTAGCTTTGGTGGCAACAATTGAGCAACTAGATCCCACATCGCCTGGAGTCAAAATATGATTTCCACCTGTAAAAGAAGTGGTACATGTGCCAGTTGCAGCAAATGTAATCAGACCATTTCCAGATCCACCAGTTGTGGTTAAAGTTATAGTGCTTCCGTAATTAACAGAATTACTACTTGTTATTGAAATTGGCATTTGTGAAGCTTTTGGTCTGGTAATTGTTAAGGTATATGTTTTTGTGGTTACTAGATCACCTGCAGTTACTTCCACTGTGAAAACATTTGCCCCAATTCCTAAAGATAGATTTCTGGCAGCACCTGAGGTAACTGTTACTCCGTTTATTTTTATAGTTGCAGTTAGTTCATTTATCGTTGGTGTTATGGCTGTGTAAAAATCTGTATTAGCCACAGATAGGGAGTAACTTGTGGTATTTGCATCAAAGGTTGGCGTAAAGTTTGCGTTGCTTAGCGATGAGAGATTTGGTCCAGTTTTAAGATTTATGCTTAACAAATTTGCATCATTACTTGGAACCAAATAAGTTGTTGTACCAGCAGTTCCTAATCCCATTCTGTTTTGCGCTTTAACAGATATTGAATAAGTTGAGGATGGATTTAGATCTGTAATATCACAAGTTCTGCCATTTAAAGTTCCGCAACTAATTGCTGAAGGTCCACCAGTAATTGTCACAACATAAGGAGTGGTGGCATCAAGGGAAGCTCCACCATCAGAAAGTGGAAGTCCCCACGAAATTCTGGCTGAAGTGGCAGTCAATTTAGAAGCAGCAACATTTGTTGGCGCAGATGCAACTGTTGAAGGATATTGAGAAACTTCGGCTGTATTCCCTGCTAATTCAGAAGCGTTTGCAGAAGTTATTGCTACAACTTTTACATCATATGATGTTCCGTTGGTTAATCCAGAGAAAGTTGTAGTTGTAGTTGAAACTGAATTAATTTGTGCATTTGGAGTACCAGGGTAAGAACCTGTCGATTTGTAATAAACGTCATAGCGGGTGAACGAACCGCCACCTAAATCTGTTGGTTGATCCCAGTTAACAATTAATGTTCCATCTCCTGGTTGTGCTACCAAGTTAACAACTGAGTTTGCAATTGTTGCTGGAGTAAATGAACCTGAAGTTGTTGAGTAAGCACTTGTTCCAGCACTATTTATTGCTGCGACTTTAAAGGTGTAGGTCGTTCCATTTGTTAATCCAGTGATGGTGCAAGCAAGTGGGGAAGCAGAAGTAGAGCAATTCGATTTAGTTATGTTACTGCCACTTGTTGGCATCGCCACTATTTCATAAGCGGAAAGATTTGCACCACCATTTGAAGAAGGTGCACTAAATGAAACTGTGGCTGAAGCATTTCCTGCTGAAACAGAAGTTACAAATGGAGCACTTGGCACAATTGCATTAACCGCAAAAGTTCTTGAAACAGAAACTGCAGCATTATATTGAGAGTTTCCACTTTGAACAGCTGTTACTTCACAGTCGCCTACAGCCAAAATTGTTACGACTCCACTTCCATCAACGCTACAAGCAGTATTTGTAGTTGCGGCACCTCTGGAATAAGTAAGTGCTAAACCAGATGAGGAACTTGCACTCATTGATCTACTTGAATCACTAAATGACGAAGAACTTGGTTGATTAAAAGTAATAGTTTGGGCTATCTTTGCCACAGTAATACTTTGCGAAGCAGTTGTTGCTGCGTTGTAGTTAGTACTTGATGCAGAATCTGCTTCGATTAAACATGTTCCTGACGTATTAAATGTAACTATTCCTGCACTGATAGAACAAACACTTGAACTCGATGAAGCAATAGCAATTGTTGGAATTGCACCACTTGAAGCACTAGCTAACGGGGTGTAGGTATCACCTGATACTGGACTTGATGGGGCAGTAGAGGTAAATGAAACAGTTTGAGAAAGTTTATTTACTGTGATGCTTTGAGTAGATGAAGTAGCAACGTTGTAATTAGCATCTAGAGCTTTTGTTGCTTGGATAACGCAAGTGGAACCAGCATTTCCTGGAGTTAAAGTTGTGGAAGAAATTGAACAAGTTCCAGATGTAACAGCAAAGCTAACTGCACCATTTCCAGATCCACCAGATGTTGTCAAGGCAATTGTGCTGCCGTAATTAACACTGGAGGAACTGGAAATACTCAATGAATTCTGATTTGCTTTAGCAACAGATATTGTCATTGTTGTTGTGGCACTGTTGTAGTTAGTAGTATCAGTTGGAGTAAAGCTTGCAGTAATAAGGGATGAACCACTTCCTGCAACTGTTACGGTTGTTCCTGAAATTGTGATGGCAGAAGTATCACTTGATGCATAAGTAAATGCTCCACTAACACTTCCAGTAACCGTTGGGGCAGTGATTGTGAAAGTTCCATCTCCGAAAGTCTTGGAGACGTTATTAAATCCACTAAATGTTGGTGTTGCTTTAGTGATCGAATAGGCACTTGGAACATAAGTAATGGTGTAGTTATTGCTTGATCCAGTTGAGAAAGAGGCAGCTGAAGGAGTAATTGTGTAGTTACCAACACTTGTTGGAGCTGTAGTTGAGTTTGTTCCTGAGTATGTGTAGGTCAATGAAGAAATTGCATCTGATCCAACAAGCGTTGAATTAGTAAATGAATTGGCCGGAGTTGAAGCACCATAGATTTTTGTCTTATCCCCTGCAGTAACAGTTATTCCCTTTTTGTTGATAGTTAATAACATCGTGATGGTTTGAGTGTCATAACTTGCAGCATCAGTTGGGGTAAATGTAGCGGTAATTGTAGAAGTTCCAGCACCAACAATTGTCACAGTTGAACCAGAAATTGTTGCTACAGATGTTGTTCCAGAAGCATAAGAAAATGCTCCCGCCACACTTCCAGCAACTGAAGGTGCAGTCAAAGTGAAGGTTGTATCGCCGTAAGTCTTATTTGAAATATCGCTAAAGCCCGAAAGTGAAACAGTTCTTTTGGCAAAAGTAACAGTTGTTTGAGATGAAGAAGCTACTAAATAATTAGTGGAAGTAGCTTTTGTTGCTGTTACCAAACATGTGCCACCTGAGCCTGCAGTAAGTGTAGATCCAGAAACGGAACATGAAGTTGCATCTCCAGGAGTTGCTACAAAAGTTACTGCACCATCACCAGATCCACCCGAAGTTGTCAAAGTAAGTGGTGTTCCAAAGGTTCCACTAGTTGATGAAACTGTTAATGAAGATTGGCTTGCTTTAGCAAAAGTAACTGTTGTTGAGGTGGAAGATATTGAACTGTATTGAGAATCAGCAGCTTTAGTTGCTGTGACAAAACATGTTCCTGCTGAACCTGCAGTTAATGAAGTACCTGAAACTGTACAAGAAGATGCAGTTCCAGTAGTTGCTACAAAAGTTACAGATCCATCACCAGTTCCACCTGAAGTTGTGAGCGTTAGAGCAGAACCAAAAGTTCCACTAGTTGAGGAAACCGTCAAAGAAGATTGAGTTGCTAATCCAATTGTGTAAGAACCTGCTGCATAAGTAATTGAATAATTAGAAGCAGATCCTGTGGAGAAAGCAACACTTGATGGGGTAATTGTGAAACTTCCAACAGCTGTTGGGGCTGTTATTGAGTTAGTACCTGAATATGTGTAAGTCAGTGAGGAAATGGCATCAGATCCAACAAGGGGAGTTGAAAGAGTGTAACTATTTGTTGGGGTTGATGCACCAAAGCTCTTTGATTTTGCTTCAGCAGTAATTGTTAAAAGTTTTGCAGCAACAGTGATAGTAAATGTCGTAGTAGTTGAGTTGTACAAAGAAGTATTGGTAGGGGTAAATGTGGCTGTAAAGGTTGAAGTACCCACTCCAACCACAGTTACAGTATTTCCGGAAACGGAAGCCACAGATGTATCAGATGAAATATAAGAAACAGATCCTGTAATAGTTGAACTTGAAACAGTTGCAATCGGTGCAGTAATTGAAAATGTGGAATCGCCATAAGTTTTTGAAACATTTGAGATACTTGAAAGAGTTGGTGTTGATTTACTTGATGTTCCTGTAACAGTTGCTGATCCTGATGTGTAACCAGTTCGCGAAGTTTGTTGGGTAATTGTTGCCGAAGTTCCTGGGGATAATCCGGTAACCGTTAAAACTCGATTAGCACCAGATGTGGAAGTAACAGCAACGGATCCAGCAGAAACTGTTGGTGTAGCAAAAGTGTAGGAAGCGTCATAGTTAGAAATAGTGACAGTGAAACCATCAGCTGTTGATGCAGGTGAACCAAAAGTTGGGGTAAGAGCAGCAGAAAGTCCTGCTCGAACCAAAAATGGTGTCATGCTTGACCAAGTAACGCTGTTATTCGTGGCTGTGTTTAACGAAGTTGAATCTGTTACAACACCAGCTGAGTTTGCGGCATTGAGTAGAAGTTTTGAGTTTGTGACACTCGTTGTTGGCGTGCTACTTACTGTGAAGTCACTGGTGTAAAGAGCAGTACCTTTTACCCAATGAAAGTCTGTGATGTTCCCGCCAAAAGCTGTGTTTGGATCTATGGAAAATTGATTACCGATAATTAAAGCTGTTGAAGCCTGGTAATCCCTTGTGTCTGTGAAAGAACAAAGCAGTGCTCCATTTTTATAAACACTGGTCGTTGTACCAGAGCGAGAAACTGCGAAATGAAGCCATGTACTCTTGTAGGTTCCAACTGTAGTTCGACATAACGCAGATCCACCTGTCCACCAATAAAAGGTTCCATATTCTATTGAAACACCGAGGTCTCTAATACCCCCACTATTTTGAGCCTCAAAAACTCTTGGCCAATTATTAGAATCTGTTTGATATTGCCACCATTCCACGGTGAAATTTCCTGTGCCAAATTTAAAATTTGTACTATTTGGAATGGACAAATATGAACTTGTTGTACCTGCAAAAAGCATGCTTCCATTGCTAGTTGAAGTTGCACTTGCTGATCCACCGGCGTTAGTAACAGTAATAACTACCCGCAAGTATTTACTTAAATATGTACTAGTGATTTCAAATGTTGAATTTGTGGCCCCAGAAATATTTGAGTATGTTCCAGCAACAGAGTCTGAAGATTGCCATTGATAAGTAGTTGTGACAGAGGTTCCAGTGACATTATTGGCGGTAGCAGTTAGTGTTGATCCAACATTTAAATTTCCAGAGGTTGAGGCACTACCAATTGTTGGTGCTGCCAGAACTGTAAACGCACCGACACTTGTTGCGCTGCCACCACCGTTATCAACAACTAAATTATGCGTTCCAGCTGTAAGTGTTGGCAAAGTTGCTGTTAAAGAAGTTGATGAAGAAACATTTACACTTGTTAAAGCAACTCCATTTATAGTTGCAGTCGTTTGTTCAGACACAAAGTTTGTTCCAGTTATTGTTACGGATCCACCCGAAGTTGTGGAGCCAGTTGAAGGTGAAATTCCAGTAACCGTTGGTGATGCGGAAACTACGGAAACTATGACAACTCCAGATCCTCCTGCTCCACCATTTACGCATGGGACCGCACCTCCACCACCTCCACCACCGCGATTAGCTGCACCGCTTCCACCAACAACATTTGTTGTGTTTCCGCCATTTCCAGCACTATCCCCACCTCGTGTTCCGACTGATGTAGTCCAGTAACCACCGCTTCCCCCAGCTGCATAATTCGTAGAAGTTCCAGTGATTGAGTTTGTTAAACCTGCACCACCATTTGTGGCTGTGTTTCCTCCAGCGCCTGTTCCTCCGGTAGTTGCAGTACCTCCACTGCCACTTCCTGTACCTCCAGCAGACGTTACGTTGTTTAATCCAGAACCACCACAAATGTTGTTAGCCCAAATAGTTTGGCCACCTGTTCCACCTGAACCAGAAAAAGTTGTTGCTCCGATAACAATTGAACTTGTTCCGCCATTTCCGCCATCGTGAGCTGCAGAAGCAGTACTTGCACTTCCGATATAGGTTCCAGCTGTACCACCTGCGCCGACATTAACTGTGTAGATGGTTCCAGGAGTTATTGCATTTGAAGTTTTGTAATAACTTCCACCTCCACCTCCACCACTACCTGCGTTGATACCTCCTCCACCGCCTCCTCCAACAACGAGTAAATCTCCATAAGTGGCGCTAGCAGGAGCAGTCCAATCACATGTACCTGTAGTTGTAAAGGAATAAACTGTTCTAGAAACACCGCTAATTGTTGGGTTTGTTTGAGTTGGCGAACACGCAGGGTAATAAATCAAAGAAGTTGCAGTTGAATACGCAGTTGCGCTTCCACCATCATTAGTAACAGTTACAGCAGCTCTTAAATAATTTCCTCTATAGGTTGAACCAGAAATTGTATAAGTTGAACTTGTTGCACCCGTTATGTTTGTCCACGAAGAATTATCTGCAGAATATTGCCATTGATAAGTTGTACTCGAAATTGTTCCCGTTGTAGAACCTGCACTGGCTGTTAAAGTGCTACCAATTGATTGGGTTCCAGAAATCGAAGCACTTGCAATAGTTGGCGGAGAAAGATATCTAATAATTAAAACTCCGCTACCACCTCTACCTCCAGGTTGATTAGCAAATCCATTGGCGTTAGCGCTTCCGGCGACAATGAATCCACCACCACCTCCACCGCCACCTGTGTTAACAGTTCCAGCAGTTGCAGCAGTTAAATTGTTTCCTCCCGCACCACCACCTCCTGATCCACCAGATCCCCGAAGTCCACTGTCTGAAGATGCACCTCCACCTCCTCCTGCAAGATAGTAGGAACTTGATACAAGTTGTCCTGCAGTTGATCCACTTATTGGATTAACAATTCCAACTCCACCGTTTCCTGGCAAACCATTTGAAGAATTAACACCGAATCCAGAAATCGTTGCATTTCCACCGACGGCACCGGCACCTCCTCCACCTCCACCGCACCAATCTTGCTGGCAATAATTTGGTGGAGCTTCTGCGATTCCTTTTCCTCCGTTGTTGCCATAATTTGTGAGCGTTGTTCCATCAGCATTGGAACCGGCCACGAGAGTTGTCCCACTTAAACTCTTTTGTGTTTGTGAAGATTGATTTGCAGTACCGATGGCACTTAATTCATAACTACTTGCTCCGCCTGAACCACCAGCTAAACCGTCGCCACTTCCTCCTCCACCTCCACCGGAAGCAGTCAATCCATTGGCTGAATTCGAGGTCAATTTCAAAGTGGTGTTTGTGCCGTTACTTCCGGTACCACCGGATGAACCTCCCGTAGCGCCTGCTCCACCTGATCCAATAGAAATTGAAAGTTGAGAATTTGAAACTACAAAGTTTTGTGCCCATAAAACTCCACCGGCACCTCCACCACCACCATGTCGACTTCCTCCACCTCCACCACCGGCAACAAGAAGCGCATCAATTTTTGTTATTCCAGAACTTGGGGTCCATTCGCAAGAACTCACCGATGAGTTGGTAAAAGTTTGAATTATGTAATTACCAGAAGTTGTTTGAGTTGGACTACATGCTGCTGCTATTTGAAACAAACTAACAATTCCTTCACCACAATAAATATCAGAATTGACATCGCATTGAGTTTCAGCAAATTCTCGAACTGATTCTTTACTCACTATTTTGTTCTTAACATCAATTGGAGTAAGTGCAGGATTAGAACTAAAGATTCTTGCAGCTATTGCTGAAACATGTGCTGAAGAAATTGATGTTCCTTGTTGTGATGAATAACCAAAGCTTGAAGGTTCTGTTAAACCAGAATTTGATGTGGAAAGAACTCCCCCATTTGTATTGTTATCTCCACCAGGAGCAGAAACATCAAGCCCTAAACCATAGTTTGAATAACTTGCACGTTTACCATCTTTGTTACTTGCACCAACAGAAATTACGTTCTCACAATTTGCTGGAGCATAATTTTTAACATCATCGTTATTATTTCCTGCAGCTGCAACCAAAACTGATCCGCGAGCAAAAGCATCATTAATGGCAGCTTGTAAAGATGCTGGACAAACTGAGTTAACACTAAATGACATGTTAATTACTTTTGCTGGTGTTGAATTATTATCTACTCCAGCAATTTCTCCACCACTGGCCCAAGTAATAGAAGTTGCAATATCTGAAAGTAGTCCTCCACGCCAAGATAAAGCTCTAATTGGTTGAATCTTTGCCCCAGGTGCAATTCCTGCGATTCCTTCTTCGTTGTTATTTTGAGCAGCAATAACGCCAGCAATATGGGTTCCGTGCCAAGTGGAGTTTCGAACAGGAGAGACTCCTCGCCAATCACCTGGATCGGTTGGGTTTGCATCCCAACCAAGGGGTCCATACTTTTCACTATTTACATAGTCACCATCAAAGGAAACTTGCTCGCCGTTTTCCTCACGAGAGGCCATGAGGGAATCAGGACTAGAAACAAAGTCAAAGCCTGGAACTAGTTGGGAATCTAGATCTGGGTGAGAAGTAATACCGGTATCGATGACTGCGACATTGATTCCGACTCCTGCTGACTCAGACCAGGCAGGACTCATTTGGGTTTTTGATTCTCCTAATCCAATTCCAAATTTGTCCCATAGGTTCCATTGATCTGTTGTAAAACTTGGATCATTAACTGCTTCAACTGCAGCTGTGTAAACGAATTGATCAGGCTCAGCCCAAACTACATCTTCATCTTTAGCAATTTCAGTAGCAATTTCTTGAGCAACTAATAATGTGGTTGGTTCACTAAATTCAACAAGTCTTACATCTTCTGTGATTTCATTGCTGATTGTTAAATCAACTTGAGTTACTAATTCTTCTCCAGGGACATTAACATCGCCTGTGTTAATGACTGTGGTGTCTTTGAACTCAATAATTATTCCTGCAACTTCAGATTCATTACCACTTAGTGGAGTAGCGGTAATTACTTCACTAGCAATACTTGATCCGTATTGACTTGCAGCATAAACAATGAAAGAATATTTAGTTTTATTCTTTAACCCACTAACTAGCGCAGAAGTCTTATCACTTGTTACCTTGATAACTTCATTAGTTTCTAAAATCTTTATATAAAAATCAGAAATGTTTTCCACAACATTTAATTCAGCATTTACTCCAGGTGTCCAAGAAAGTAACACCTGGCTGTTTTGAGCAGAAGCAATTAAATTAGTTACTGGACTTGGACAAACAACTTTGGGAATTACTTCTTCAGTTTTAATAACTGCAGAAGATTCACCCGCTGGTAATTCCGGTGCAACATAATCAATTGGGATTTCTACACTGGTTGGAGTTGGAGTAGGAGTTGGTTCGGCTAGGGGAGTTTCTGCAACTGAAGGAGAAGGAGTTGGAACTTCACTTGCACTTGGAGTTGGGCTAACTAAGACTGGTTGGGAAATAAGGTTTGGGTCGCAGATACTAGGTATTTGGATCGGTGAATTTGAACTATCAAGAGCTAAAGAACTTCCACTTACATATGTGGAAAGTAACGTTGTGACTAAAAAAATTGAGAGGTAGGAACGTTTCTTGCTATATATATAGTGAAAAGAACGTGCGTGTTTTGCCCGCACGAATCCCATCGCTAACTCTCCTTGGAATATTGCACTATGTAAATAGTGCAAATAAGAACAAGAATAGAAAACCTATTGAGCCCATGTCGGTTTTGTGAGGGTTTTCCCTCTCCTCCTTTTGGTTAGGGAAATCCCTAACCAAAAATGAGCGTGGATATGGGGTTAGGGCAGACTGCAAACATGACTTTGGACAAGCGTCGCATCTTAATTGTGGAAGATGAACCTTTGATGTCTTCTCTTTTAAAACAATCACTAATTTCAGCTGATTTTGAAGTTGAAACTGCCAGTGATACAGGCCAAGCTAGAAAAAAGATTGATTCCTTTGATCCAGATATTTTGCTCCTCGATATTTCGTTAGGTGATGGCCCTAGTGGTTTACATTTAGCTCATGCCATTGACCAGACCAGACCAGATATTGCCATCTTGATTTTGACTAAGCATCCTGATGCCAAATCAGCCACCAGTGAAGGACTGGAATTGCCTTCGAGAGTGGGTTTTTTAAGAAAGCATTTAGTAAATGATGTTAGTTATTTATTAACTGCTATTGAAAAAGTATTAACTGATCGATCAAGTGAAGTAAGACAAGATGATAAGTCAAATTCACCATTTAAAGGATTAAGCACCCAAGCTTTTCAAGTCTTAAGTTTGCTTGCCCAAGGTTATAACAATAATGAAATCGCTTTGCGAAGTAAACTGAGTGTTAAATCAGTTGAGAGATGGATTGACATCATTTATAAAGAATTAGATATTAGTAAAAATGGGGAAATCAACCAAAGAGTGGAAGCCGCACGAAAGTATTTTGAAGCTGTGGGAATTCCTCAAAGATAAATGAAAATATTTAGGAATCTTTTTTTACCAAAATTTTTCTTTACCCCATCAGTATTTATTGTTTTATATTTGTGGATGACATATGTTCATTTTTTGGATTTTACAAACAATACGAGAGGTGATTACTTAGAAAGATTAGCTATTATCACTATCGTATTTCTAATAACAATCATTATCTTATTTGTTGCCTATCTTTTGTTTTTTAAAGTTAATCAAAAATATCAACCATTTTTATTACTAATTTTCATTATTTTTGCATCAGCAATCAGAGGCTATTTACTTGATATTTTACTGAATCAGTTTTTAGAATCTGCACAACCTAGACCAGCATTTAGAATTGCTTCCTCTATTCTGAATTTCACAATTAGTGCTATTTTGGCCACGATTGCAAGTGGCAGAATCAGAGAACATGCCACAGGTGTGTACAGACTTGTGAGAGAACAAAATCGACTTTCTTTTGTGGAAAAAGTAACAAGAGAAAACCTTCAAGATTTTGATACCAAACAAGTCCAGCCAATCAAAAATCAGTTACTGGCAAGCCTAAAAACACTTAAAACCCAGAATGCGGATCAGGCTTTGGTGACCATTAGAAAAACAATTGATGAGATTGTGCAACCTTTAAGTAGAAGCCTGGATGAACTTATTAGTAGTTGGAGTCCTCCTGAAGTTGTTCAAAATAAAATCAAAATCAACTGGAAAAGGGCTGCCCGTCAAGCTGCTGTGCCAAGGGAAGTTGAATCAAAAATCATTCCGGTAATTATGTCTTTCATAGGCATTCCCACCATGATTTCAAACTATGGCCAAGTTACGGGAGCAATAATCATTCTTCAATCACTTATCACCGGGTTTTTTATTTATGGTTTGATCAAGGCATTGGTGTCAAAAGTTCTTAAAGGAGCTTTTGGATTCTTCTTATTATTGTTGCTTTCTGGTTTATTGCAAGCTTCTTTGTCACTTATTTGGTCTTATCCAATTGATGCTTCCTTAGGTATTTTAGTTATCACTCCTGGTGCGGCAATTGTGGTGGGATTTTTGGTTGCCGTGGTAAATACTGCCTCAAGACAACTCAGTGATGTTTTGGTAAACATTTCAGAAACCACTAATGATTTAAGTTGGGCAGTTTCTCGGGTTAGAAATGAACAACATCAAAGAAGCAGAAACTTAGGTCGAAAGCTTCACGGAGAAATTCAAGCAAGATTTTCCTCTGCGTTTTTAATGTTAGAAAATAATCAAAATGATCCTTTAAAAGCAAAATCACTAATTGAAGAAATATCTAATAATCTAGAAAGAGATGTTTTAAAACTTCAAGAATCAAATAATCAGACCCAAGATCTTGATAGTGTTTTTGAAAATGTGCAACAAACCTGGCAAGGGTTAGCGACGATAAAGTTCTCAGTTGAAGAAAAGCTTAAAAAAATAATCCAAAACGATAACCTATGCCAAACGGCCCTCGTTGACGTGATTCCTGAATTATGTTTCAACAGTATAAAGCACGGTAAAGCAAATGAATTAAAAGTTTTGATTGAACAAAATAGTCCAAAAACTATTGTTTTAAAAGTTCAGGATAATGGACAGCAAATGGAAGTAAAATCTTCCAAAATTGGTTTAGGTACAAAGTTACTTGAAGAGTGTGCCATTAGTTGGAAGAGAGAAAAAGAACAAGGCCTAATTGTGACTAGTTCTGAATTTGCACTGAGTGCTTAATTTAGATATTTCTCTAAAGCAAGTTTGGTTAGATCTGAAAGCGATAGTCCTTTTTGTTTAGCTGTCTTCTTAGCTAATTCATGAAGTTTCACTGGAAGGCTTACTGAAAATCTTTAAAAGTCTTTGTTGGATTTAGAACGCTTGATAATATTTTTTGCGATTTTGGCTCGTACTCGCATTTTAGACATTTCACTCCTATATTTAGTGAGCATTTCTTCAAATAAAAAGTAATGATCACTGAACACAATCAAAAACTTATCTAGGAGAGCCTACTTATAAATGTAACTTAGGCAAGAAAAGTAATCCTTTTGGATTTTGCCTTTCAAAATCTCTTACTAAGTTTGCCTTTCCAATACCCCACAGCACCGTGGATTGACAAGGCCTGTGGATAAGTTATATTGAAAAGAAAGAAAGAAAGGAGATATAAAAATGTCTGAATTAGAAACAGTTTGTTGTGGCATAGAACAATGTGCTTGCGTTAAATGTGACTGTGGGCCAGCCTGTAACTGCTAGTTATTAATTAGTTAGCCATTCCAAGACTCCACCGTGTCTGGAACATGTACCAC
>JACCDP010229501.1_pt1 | contig 20714 bp, 24 predicted proteins | sample 7445841 | NCBI WGS metagenome assembly JACCDP01 (sample SAMN15323441, study PRJNA562643) | freshwater metagenome | isolation source: river surface water | place: USA:Blue River Watershed | collected 2017-08-17
CACCATAAATATCCTTCATAAGTAATTTCTCAGCCAAGATCGATATCATTTTCAAATGCGTCGCTCATTAATATTTACCTTACTTATATCGCTAATTGGCATTTCACCCGCAGCTGCACATCAACCAGTAGTACTACTGGATACTGATACCACTGCGGCAAAAGGTCCATTGCTCGTTGATGGCACAATCTCATTTGCGGTAAGAGCGGCCTTTTCGAAAAGTGGTCAAAAAAAGGGATTTAGATTTGGTATGAAAGAGGGCGAACAATTATCTCTTCAATACTTAATTGTCGATAAGCAACCTGAAAATAAGTTAAAGACAAATCAATTACCAGTGGTGGTGCTGGTATCTCCAACTGGGGCAAAGTTCACTTTGAAAATTAATGAACGAAGTAAGTTCTATGAGCCATTTGGCAAAACAAATTACCTTTATTTAGCCCGCTACTCTTCAATTGCGATCACTGGAACTTACTCAGTTGAAATAACCTCAAAGGCAAAAGCTGCGATTACCATCGCAGTAGGCGATAAAGAGGTAAGTGGTGATGTTGTTCGAGGTTCTGCCCCCTCTGCTGCTCCAAAACCATCTGCTTCACCAACCCCATCTACCACCTCCAGTGAGTTAACCTTAAATAAGGTTAAGGAAAACAACACAGCAAGTAGTTGTTGGTCAATAATTAATGGAAATGTTTATAACCTAACAAATTGGATTGGATCGCACCCTGGAGGCAGATCTGCAATCACATCACTTTGTGGCGTCGATGGTACTGCAGCTTTTAATGCGCAACATCGCGGTGAACCAAGACCAGAGTCTCGGTTAGCTTCTTACCTTCTCGGAAAATTAAATAGTTAATTTTCAGAAGTGAAATTCGTAAAGTTTTTAGCTCAGATCGCATTGGGAGCTGCATTGATCGCAGCAGGTTCATCTCACCTCGGATCAAACCGCCAAGAGTTCCAGGCACAAGTTCCAACCTGGTTGCCACTAGATCCAGATTTTGTAGTTATCTCATCCGGTATCGTTGAAATTATCTTAGGTATTTCATTACTTACTCTTTGGCGCTATCGCGCCCAGGTTGGTTTAACAGTTGCGGTTTTCTTTATACTGATCTTCCCGGGCAACATCAATCAATATGTTAATCAGATTGATGCATTTGGCTTAGATAGTGATCGAGAGCGGTTAATCAGATTATTCTTTCAACCCTTGCTAGTTCTGTGGGCTTACTGGTCTACTCGAAATCCCCGCCGCGTCCTGTAACACGTGCACCACGCTTTTTTGGCTTATCTACGCGAAGCACAAGAATTAATACTGTGATCGCGTAGATAGCTACAAGAATAAAACCGATCTCCATCTTTAGCCCAGTACTGCCCAAACTACGAGCACAAATGAACCAAGACCAATTACCAATGTGGCAACTGCTGTTAGTGAAAGTAATTGACCTGAGGTAGCAATCTTCTTTGATAATGCTGTTGCTTCCTCAGCCTTGCTCATATCAGCTAACAAAGCTTGTGCTTCGCGAATTGCTGCATATTGGCTAACCATTGCCAAGAAACCTGTTGCTGCTGCAACGCCAACTGCCAAGTACTTTGCGGCATCAGATGCATTCTCAAATGCACCAATTGCTGCCAAAACTGTTACTGCGATTAAAACTAATGCTGGAGCAATCTGCGCTTGAATAATCTGAGAGCGCATCTCATTCCACTGCTTAACCATTGCCTTTGCCTTCATTTATTTCCTCATATTCATTTTTTATCCTGACTGGATGGATTAAGGGTAGGGGATAGGGAGTGCCGGAAAGAGATTAAAACCCTAATTCAACTGTGATTTAACCAAACCACCACCCTATTTAAGAGTTTTACTAGTTTTGAATTGCGATTAGCCGCCACCCACTTGTATCCGTAATTGCCTAGCGGTCCGGCAATAGTGAGCAGTGAGTACATCAAATAATTGCTGCGCTTGCGCAATAAGTATCGAACTGCAGCAATACCACCATATTGTTTTTGACCAACAATTACATAAACCTGCTTTGCGCATTGCGCCTCTGTTAAACCGTAGACAGTTAGATCAGCACCTTGGTAGGCAATAGCATCAACAGGCAATCTCTTTGAAACCCACGCCACGCAATTCTTACAAAACTCACACTGGCCATCAAAAATTACAGTGATTCCTCCTGAATTATCAATTTTTTTCATCACCATCGATTCTAACTCTTACCCGCGACAATCAAATCGACTTATCTTCAACCACACCAACAACAAGTAAGATCTAATTATGAGATCGATCTACTTCAGCCAATTTAAAGGCCCGCTCACAATTGCAGATATCCCAACCCCAATACCAACCGAAGATGGTGTTGTAATAAAGGTTGAAGCAACAGGTTTATGCCGTAGTGATTGGCATGGCTGGGTGGGACATGACAGCGATATCCAACTGCCACATGTACCAGGACATGAGTTTGCCGGAACTATCCATGCAATCGGAAAAGAAGTTAAAAACTTTAAAGTAGGAGATCGCGTAACAACCCCATTTGTATGTGGCTGCGGCAAGTGCCCATACTGCCAACGTGGTGATGCCCAAGTCTGCCCAACACAAACCCAACCTGGCTTTACCCACTTTGGCTCATTTGCCGAATATGTTGCAATCGATAACGCCGACTTTAATTTAATAACAATTCCCACCGAAGTTTCCTTTGCCACAGCTGCCGCACTTGGTTGTCGCTTTGCTACCTCATATCGCGGCTTAATTAAACGAGCCAAAGTTAAAGCAGGAGAGAAGGTTGTTATCTACGGCTGCGGCGGCGTTGGACTTTCTGCAATCATGATTGCAAAATCACAAGGTGCAGATATTTACGCAGTTGATGTTAGTGATGAAGCATTAATGATTGCAGCATCCCTTGGTGCTCAAACAATTAACTCTCGAACCACAGATCCGGCAGCCTTCATGCAAAACCTTGGAGGCGCCGACATCGCAGTAGATGCACTTGGCAGCGAAGCAACCGCATCTGCATCTGTTCTCTCACTTGCCCGTCGTGGCCGCCATCTGCAATTAGGTCTTTTGCTTACTCCAACTGGATTAACTGCAATTCCAATGGCTCGTGTAATTGCATGGGAGTTAGATCTTCTTGGATCTCACGGAATGGCAGCAAAGGATTACCCAGAGATGTTGGCATTAGTTGCAAGCGGCGTACTTAATCCATCGCAATTAGTAAAGCGAGAGATCTCTTTAGAAGAGGGCGCCGTTGCACTTGCTGAATTAGATAAGCTAGCAGTTGGCGGAATAACAATTATTAATCCATCGCTGTAATCAATGTTTTGAATTAGAAAGGCCCCCGTATTTCTACGGGAGCGCTTTTTGAGCAACATTCTGGCTGAACTGATCCAACCTTATCATTAATAGAATATTTTATTATTAATTTTTATCCACAGAAAATAATTTTTTAAATTTTGAAGAATTTAAAAAATATATCTTTCTGCTGTGTGCTGCTGTAGCTCAGCGGATAGAGCGCCATCCCTTTGAACAATCCACGCACCAATGTGTCGGCCCAGTATCCATATCTGTGCACCCACCAATCTCATACTTATCAAAATCAAAGCTCTCAAAATCCGGCATGCCATAAACAACCTTCTTAACATTTAATCCTTGGCACTTAGGGCATTTCATACTCGAAAACTACTGCTAGCCACTGTCAGTCACTGAGAGTTTTGCCTTATGAGTCTCATATTAATTGTAAGTATCAAGTTGGGGCGCGTTTAATTGGAAACATAACACAAATATTTAAGCCAAGTAACAAAAATCAAGTTAATCTATACTTCTCATGTCAAGCCTTTCAAAAGAAATTGAAGCAGCTATTCGATCTGCGAGTGGCTGCCTTGAAGGTAGTCCCTATTCCTTTCCAGTCGATGAATCAGGACTAATGAGATTAAAAGAAATTGGCGAAAGTTTAATCAATATTCAAAAAAAATTAGACTCACTCAAAAATCTTGAAAATTTACCAAAACCGTTAGCTAGAATTTTGAAAACACGTGAAGTTTATGAGAGTAACGCGATAGAAGGTCTCGGCCCCGATTTAGCAAGAACTAGTGAAATTATTGATCAAACTCAAACTGAAGGTCAAGAAGTCACTCAATATGTTCAGTGGGCACTGACACAGGGGATAAAAAATGACAAACACGCCTATGATGTAATCGGATTAAATGCTGCAAGAGAACTTTCAAGAGATTTTGCATTGAATATAGATAGGCCTATTTCAGAATCAGATATTAGAACGCTTAATGGAATCATATTAAAAGATCAACCTAGAGCAGGGATTTACAAGCCGTACGCAAATGAAATAGCAGGTAATTCATCGCATCAAACTTCTTTACCTACTGACACTCCAGGTGCGATGTCAGAATTTTGCGAATGGATGAATAATTTATCTAAAAGAGGTTATCAAACATTGGATTCTGTCGTTAAAGCAGCAGCAGTACATGCTTGGATCGCTCATATTCATCCTTTCGACGATGGAAATGGGCGAATTGCCAGATTATTGGCAAATATGGTTTTAGCCAGAGAATTTATGCCACCACTAATTCTTAGAAATAAAAATGACAGAGCTCGCTATATCAACGCATTGGCTTTTTCTGATGAAGCAGGTGATCTTTCAAGACTAATTTTAGTTTTTTGTAGGTCAATCGAGAGAGTTATTGATGAACTGAGTGATCCAACAATTGCAATTGAATACTTCAAAGCTGATATCGATTTTAGGCTCTCCGGAGAGTATCGTCAATGGAAGAGTGCAATTGATGAATGGACGAATGAAGCGCTAACTCAGATTGAGCTAACAAATTTAACAGCGGAAAAAGTTGGTGATCTTCAGCCAAGTGATTTTAAGCAAATTCAAAAAGGACGATCAGCTTCAAATGCTTGGTACTTAATAATCAAAAATAAAAATAAAGAAACGGTTAGTCTTTGGTATTTCGGGTATCCACCTGGTTTTGTAATGACAAAGATCGAGAAGGATGAAATTTATCCAACATTGCTTTGTTTAGTGCCTAATAATTCTAAAAATCCTGTCCGCCCATTCCAACGTCCCGGAGATACAGGACGAGGATTGGTAACCGCCATAATGATTCAGCCTGTTGGGAATAAAGCATATGTTTGGGGAGATGATAGGTTTAAAGTACCTTTACAAAAAATGGAATTGAAACGTTCAGCAAATTTATTTGCTCAAACTTGCTTGGATTACGCTTTGAACCCCGTTAATTTTAACTAGGATGATTCTAGTTAATGATTACTCTTGAATTTAATTTATAATTTTTTATTGGAGTTCGATAACATTCCGGTACAACAAATTAATGTTTTTTCTATCTAATCTAAAACCACCCCCGTGATTGTGAGGCTTCCCTGCGTGTGGAGTGGTTGGTCCATATACGCCAAGTCTATTGTCATAACGAATATGTCCGCTCTCAAGCAAATCTATAAAATTTTGATTTCCTAAGTAATCGTAATAAACCGAAGCGCTTGTGTAGTGGAAGTACAACTTGTTACTGATATTTTTTACATCTGCTTCAACTAATAACAAATTCTCTAATTTTTTAGCTCCATTGTGAATATCATCGAAATTCCAATAAACATTACGGTCCGTTACTTTTTCGTTTAGGTCAGCTTGAACTATAAAAATTCTTTTATTCTTTTTGTCTATGTCAATTTTATATTTATTTTTTTTATATACAACTGACCATTTATGTGCGTATAGTGAGGTGGAAAATCTCAACACGTTCTTATATCTTGAATCAGGAACCCCCCAATTTTTGCGCATATAACTATCGCCATCTGCTGGATGGGAAGGTTTTAGAGTAAAAAGAGATATTGGTGATTTGCTTTTTAAGTAATTTTTTTTCGTTTTTATCTCAAAATTTTCAAAATCCGGTTCCTTCAGATTGTTTTCTTTCACTCCCAAATATTCTTCAAAAGTATTGCCGGCAGATCCGTCATTTAAATCACTTTTCACGTTTGGAATAAATCCCATTTTTTTGATTCTGCGAAATTCCTCTTCGATTCTTGAGATGTCCACTCCACCATTCAACCAGAGGTTGTCGTATCCCTGCTATATACTTTTAAGATGTCCGTTAATCCTAAGAAGAAATCATCGAAAAAGGTTTCCGAAGAATTATTGGACCAGATATTTAATGAGTCCTGTTTAGAGACTATGAAGCGAATTCCAGATGATTTTGTAGACGTAGTAGTAACCTCACCGCCATACAATATGAATTTGAGGATTCGGAATGGCGTGTATTGCTCAAGGCAAATTGTTAAAGAAATTAGCACTAAATATGAAGGATTTGCAGACAACCTCCCGATCGATGAATACTATAAATTCCATTCTGAAGTTATTCGTGAGTTGCTCAGAATCAGTAATTTAGTTTTTTACAATATCCAAATTGTTACCGGAAGCAAAAGAGCTTTCTTCAAGATGATAGGGGATTTCTCCGAAAATTTAAAAGAAATAATTATTTGGGATAAAGGAAATGGTCAGCCAGCCATGCAAGAACAGGTTTTAAATAGAAGAAGTGAACTAATTTTAGTTTTCGAAAAAGATTATCCGATAAGTAGACAATTTCGATCTGCTACTTTCAAAAGAGGCACTTTGGATGACGTTTGGACCATCAAACGAGAACGAAAAAAAGGTGTGTCAAATCATGGTGCTACCTTCCCACAGGAATTAATTGAAACGATATTAGATAATTTTTCAAAGAAAAATGATGTTATTTACGATCCATTTCTAGGAACTGGTACGACGGCAATAGTTTCGAAGCGCATGAATAGAAATTATATTGGAAGCGAAATAAGCAAAGAATATTTTCAAATTAGTAAAAAGAAACTTAAAGAAGTTGGACAGCAACTTAAACTTATTGATTAAAACTTTTCTAACTTCTAGTTTTCAAATTTGAAGATTCCTTTCCCTCTCAAACTGCCCAGCCCACCCAATCTTCACACCCAACTCCTCTGCTGCACTCATTGCCCACCTTGGGTTTCTAATCTAGGTGCGGACGAGGAAGGCTCCACTTCTTCTACCGGATCTGGTTCGGGAACTATTAATGGCTCTGTTTCATTAAGTGAGCTGGCAATAAGTGGTGCAACTTGGGTTATTTGCCAAGGCCTGGCTCCTAAATTATTTAATTCACTTGCTACATATTTTTCATACTCACTTTGCTCAACATTGGGTAGCTCCCAACACATTTTGCGTACCAATTCAGGAGTGATCAGATTTTCAGCAGGGATTTCAATCTCAGCAGATAGGGCTGCGATTTTGGCTCTTGCATGGGTTAAGCGGGCGTAACCAAGAGGATTTTTATCTTTCCAGATTTTAATTGGTGGCAATCCTTGTGATGGCAGGCGCAGTTCAACTTGTTCGGTTAGAGGGGTTTGTAATGAATTGTTTAAAACATCAAGCCAGCGTTTAAGTGGTGGCGGATCTAATTTGGTGCGCCAGCCAATTACCTTTGCCATTGCTTCCGCTGTGGTTGGGCGCTTGATAGCGATTTCAACGATCGCTTCATCACCTAATACTCGACCAGCGGCAAGATCTAGCTCTTGGGCCAGTTGATTTCGGCTAAGCCATAGATCTCTAATGATTGTCATATTTAATCTATCGCGCACCTTGTGCATGCCAGAGGTGCGTCGCCAGCGATCTGGTTTTTCTGGTTGTTCTTGTTTTGCTTTAAAGTTTTTTAAGATAGAGGCGAAATCCTGCTTAGCCCAATCTAATTTATTTTTTTCAATTAGAAGTGCTTCAACCTTTTCCCTGATATCCAACAGCACATCAACATCTAATGCAGCATAAGTTAGCCAATCAGCTTTTAGTGGCCGGATTGACCAATCAACTGCGGAGTGTTCCTTAGCTAATTGCAGCTCAAGTAATGATTCTGAAAGTGGGCCAAGGCCGACTCGGGGACAGCCGGCAATTCTGGCGCCGAGTTCGGTATCAAATAAAATTTGTGGATCAAGTCCTAGCTCTAATAGACAAGGCAGATCTTGAGTGCTGGCGTGGATTACCCATTCGAAGTTTGAAAAATTTTGGTTAAATTTTTGCCAAAGATCTGAATTAATAAAGGGAATTGGATCAAGTAGGTGCAGGCCGCCATTTTTTCTGAAAATTTGAATTAGGTATGCGCGTTGGCTGTATCTATATCCAGATGCACGCTCGGCATCAATAGCGATTGGTCCTTCGCCATTTAAAAGTTGCTGGATCATCTCCTCAAATTTTGAGGCGCTGGTAATTACTTCAGGTACGCCAGCGCGTGGAGTTAAGAGCGGTGCGATCATTTACTGCGAGAAATTGAGGTAACACCCTCTGCAATTGGTGAAAGACCGGCGGTGGTAGCAAGTAGTTCAAGCCATGCGTTGACATGATCTACCAAATTATTTCCAGTAGTTGGTGTCCAAGATGCGCGGATCTCCATTTCGGAATCTTCATCGCGGCCAGCCAGTGCGCCAAAGGATGCGCTAGCTACTCGAGTTACGGTGCCACTAGGGGCTACAAAATCACAGTTATGTTTCTTTAAAGATTCTTGTAACCAGGCCCAACCAATTTCCGGTAGCAACGGATCATTTGCCATCTCTAAATCAATTGCAGCTCTGGCAAAGGTGACGCAGCGAAACTGTCCAGACCAACCCTCTTGGCCAGCAGGATCATGTAATAAAACAAAGCGACCAGTTGCTGCATCCTCTAAAACATCAGCGGTCATGGCGATTGCATGTGGTGCTAATTTTTGTGGCGCTGGCACCATCTCTAGCAATATTTCATTGCGCGCTTTTAAAGCGAGAATTGGCGCAACTAATTGCTCAAAGTTTGCCATCATGGATTAAGGGTAAATTGCCACATCCCAAATACTCTGCTGCCACGCATATAGGCTTATTCAATGAGCGCATTCCTGGCATTATTTTCAAGTTTACTTTGGGGTGGTGCGGATTTTCTCGCTGGAAATTTAACAAAGAAATATAAAGCAGTTGCTGTTGCTGCAGTTTCGCAATCCTTTGGATTGTTATGTGGAGTTCTTGTAATTCTCTTCTCATCCTCTTGGCTAGCACCAAATTTAAGTTGGGATGGTTATTTAATTCCTGGCGTATTAGCTGGCTTAATGGGATTTGCTGGCTTAATCGCTTTTTACGCAGGTCTTGCAACTGGCCGAATGGGTGTTGTCTCACCAATTAGTTCATTAAGTGTCTTAATTCCACTCGGTATCGCAATCTTCGGTGGTGAAAAACTTACAACTATTCAAGTAATTGGAATTTGTGTTGCATTACTGGGGGGATTTTGTGCCAGCGGCCCTGAGATTCGTGGCGGCCTTCCAGTGAAGCCGTTGGTATTTGCAACCATTGCAGCCTTTGGATTTGGTGGCGCAATTACTTTAATTGCAAAGGGATCACAGACCAGTGCGATTATGACAATGACAACTATGCGCTGTACAACTTTTATCGTGGCATTACTTCTGCTGGCAAGGTTTAGAACATTTGGTGGCTTTACTAAGAAGGATCTACCAATTTTGATAACTATTGGAGCGGCAGATTTTTTTGGAAATTTACTACTAGGAGTAGCAACAACTAAAGGGTTGGTATCACTGGCGGTAGTTTTGGGATCAATGTTTCCAATTGTTACTGCAATGCTTGCCTTCAAGTTCCTTCATGAGCGGTTACACAAGGTGCAATATCTTGGGGTAGCACTTGCTATATCTGGTGTTGTAATTTTATCTTTAGGCTAACTCATACCTTTGAAACTCATCATCTGCAATTTTCTCTGAGGATATTAATTTAAAGTTTTTCACAAGCTCCTTTAAATCAATTATATTTTCACCAGTCACGCCATGATTTATTGTTAGATACAGGGTTTGGATCAATCCTTCTTGAATCATTTGGGTCAGTAGCTTTGGACCTGCCTCGACCAGAATTTGGGCAGATTCTTTATCTGCAAAAAAGTTAGAGATCTCAGTTAGCGCCAATTGGGGCGGCAGATTTAATTGTTTTGCTAATTGATTTTTAGGTTGAAGTCTTACTAATGAGTGAGTAATTATGAAAAGCGGAATTGGTGTTTTTTTATATGGCTCGCGCCGGGCGGTTGAGCCGCCAATTAAAATGGCATCAGATTGCTTTCGAAGATCATGAAATCGCTGGCGGTCGGCGGGGGATGAGAGCCCTACCGAGCTGCCATTTTTGCTGGTAGCACCACTTGCGGCTGCGACCAGATTTGCAATTACATTTAAATTAGCGCCCACCTGCCAAGGCTACGGGCTGTCAGTGGTCACCTCTACCTTTTACTTATGATCATAGATTGCAATAAATGCGTAATGAAGGATCTGGGCTGCGCCGATTGTGTTGTCACCGTTCTTCTAAATATCGACAGCAAAAAGCCGGCTAATCTCTCAAAAAATCAGAGCGAGGCGATCAACAATCTAGCCACAGCAGGATTGGTGCCGCCACTTCGATTTGCCAAGTAATTTGTGCAATTTCACCTATTAAATAGGAAATTCTCAGGAGGGCACGCTCACTTCGGGTTGAGTTCACCCATTGGCGATAGTTAGCCTTTCCAGATGAGAAATTTGGGCAGAGCGGTTTTCGCTATTTCGATAGCGATCCCACTTTTATCGCCAATGCCGGCTAATGCTGCGCCATCACTTCTTGAGGTGCAAGCAAAGGTGCGCGATTTACAAGAGCAGGCAACAACTGCCGCCGAAGGTGCACAGGAGGCAAAGGTTGAATTAGCAAAGCTACAAAAAACTTTGGCAACAGTTCAACAACAAGCATCCCAACAAGGCCAATCGGTAGATGCATTACAGAAAGCTATTGGATCAATCGCTGCTCAACAATATAAATCTGGCCCTCTAAGTAACAGCCTCGAACTTTTATTCTCATCTGATCCATCTTTGTATCTTTCAACCGCAGGATCTTTGGAATCTGTTACTCGCAAGAAAACAGCTGATCTACGAAAATTCTCTGTTGCTACCCAAAGATTAAATGCCACCTCACTGACGGTAAATGACAAGTTGTCCTTGGTGAAGGCGGCCCAGGCACGATTTACCAAGCAACTTGCAATCGCTAATGCCAAGTTAAAAGAGGCAGAGGCGCTGCTGGCAAAGTTAACAGCGGCAGAGCGCGAGCGATTAACAAAGTTAAATGATGATCAGGAAGATGCTGATCAAAAAAACTCTTTAGCTAGTGCGGGTAAGTACGGAAATGTTTCTGGTCGTGGTGGAATTGCAATTAAGTATGCGTTGCAACAAATCGGCGACAAGTATGTATTTGGAGCAGATGGTTTGGTTTACTGGGATTGTTCTGGATTAACCATGCGGGCATTTCAAGCAGCGGGTGTTTCACTGCCACACTCATCTAGGGCTCAATACAATTATGGAAAATCAGTAGCCCGGAAAGATTTACAACCGGGGGATTTAGTATTTTTTGGTAAACCAATTTCCCATGTTGGAATTTACTTAGGTGGCAATCGAATGCTGCATGCACCTCGTTCTGGCAGCCGGGTAAAGATCGCAGAGTTTAGTTTAGGTCGAAAGCCTTACATAGGCGCACGTCGACTCTAACTATGCCAAATCAGCTGCGTAGAACCTTTTTAATTACAAATGATTTAGGGCCAAGGGCTGGCGGAATCGAATCCTTTGTTTTGGGATTACTAGAGCGGGTAGATGCAAACTCAGTTGTAATTTTTACCTCCTCGCAAGCAAAATCAAAGGAGTTTGATCAGCAATTATTTGAAAAGTATGGCGCAATCGTAATTCGCGATAGATCAAAAATTTTATTGCCAACCCCAAGGATTACTCGCAGGGCTGTGCAAATAATGGGTCAATATCAAGTGACCACAATTTGGTTTGGCGCTGCCGCACCTCTTGCCCTGATGGCGAAGAGATTACGAAAAGCTGGCGCAAAAAATATCGTGGCACTGACTCATGGTCATGAGGTCTGGTGGGCGAAAATTCCATTGTTTAAAGGTGCAATAACCAAGATTTCAAAGAGTGTTGATTCACTTACCTATTTAGGCGAGTTCACAAAAGATGCAATGTTGCCAGCGATTAAAGATCAATCTAAATTGGTAAAGATTGCACCCGGGATTGATATTGATCATTTTGCGCCAGGTGCAATCGAAAAAGATTTAATTGAAAAATATAAATTACAAGATCGCCGGGTAATTGTTTCAGTAGGTCGATTGGTGCACCGCAAAGGTCAAGATAAGTTAATTGAGGCGATGCCACAGATTTTAAAGAGCTTTCCTGATGCGGTTTTGTTGTTGGTTGGAGAAGGTCCCATCAAATCAATGCTGGATAAATCAATCCGCCATCATGGCCTTGAGCACAATGTAATTTTCACTGGTCGAGTTCAGTTTGCAGATCTACCTAAATACATTCAGCTCGGAGAGGTTTTTGCGATGCCATCGCGAGATCGTTTTTTTGGCTTAGAGGTTGAAGGACTCGGAATTGTTTATCTCGAGGCCAGTGCATGTGGTGTGCCGGTGATTGTTGGAAAATCTGGGGGAGCACCCGATGCAGTACTAGAGAACAAAACTGGATTAATTGTTGATGGCACAAAGCCTGCCGAGATTGCAAATGCGGTTTGTAAATTATTAGGTGATAAAGAGTTAGCCAAGCAAATGGGGCGATCTGGCAGGGATTGGGTTGTAGAGAATTGGCAGTGGAAAATCTGGTCCGATAAGTTTAATAAATTAATTAATCGCTAATTAGATTATTTGAGATAGCGATCTGAAGCGCTTGGGCTCGATTGCCGGCAGATAATTTTCGATAGATCGCAGCCAGATGAGTTTTAACCGTTGCTTCAGTTAAAAACAATTGTTTACCCATTACCGATGCGGTAGCCCCACTGCCTAGCAGCTGCAAAACCTGCATCTCTTTTTCTGTTAGATCAAATTTTTTCTTTGGAGCACTTTTTCTTATTTTTCCAGCCAGCTGAAATTTATTGTGGTTTTCCAAGATTTTTTTAAGAACTTCAATTAGTTCAGTTGCTGGCTCACTCTTTAAAACATAGGCGGCTGCTCCTGATTTTCTTGCCTCCGCCAGATTACTCTCATCATTATCCATAGTTAAAACAACAAAGATCACTTTGTTTTTCTTAGATTTGAATTCAGCGATAACCTCTAGTCCGCTGCCATCGCCAAGATTTAAATCAATTATGCAAATCTCTGGGGTAATTTTGTTTAATAATGCCCTGGCCTCTGCCTTAGAGGCAGCTTCAGCAATAACATTGAAGCCAGATTTCTTTAGTGCATTTATCAATCCCTCTCTAATAAAGGAGTGATCATCAATTACAACAACATCTGTCATGGTAATTTAATCTGAAAAAGTGAATTATTTTGAATTAACTCACCCCCGAAATTTTCCACCCGCTCCCGCAATCCGCTTAAACCGAACTTCATATTATTTATAGCGGATTTAAAGGTGCCATCATCGGTATAAGTAATTAAATTATCAGATAGTTTAATTTCGATATTTTTACAGTTTGAGTGCTCAATTGAGTTAAGTATCAACTCTCTTAAACCTCTTAATATTTCGTAATTTATATCCTTAGAGATTTGAGCCTCACCTTGTATCTCAACTGAGATATTTGTGCCGGTTAGCAGGGATTCACATTGCGATCTGATTGACTCGGAAAAGGTACGGTTTGTTTCATTTCTAAGTTCATAGATCTCATTGCGAACCTGTTCAATTAAAGCTGAGATATTAGATCGCAAGCTTCTTAATTGCGTCCGCGGTTTATTACCTAAAGATTCTTGACCAATTACCGAATCTAGACTGTAACCAATTGCTGCTAACTCTTGCGCCAAACCATCATGAAGCTCTCGTGCTAGGCGAGAGCGGTCGGTATTAGGCGAAGAGTTCATCAATCTCGCGAGCGAATTGTTGTCCAACAACATGTCGCTTCACGGATAATTTTGCAGTTAATTGGCCACCAGCGATTGTGAAATCAACTGGCAGTACAGTGAATTTACGAATTGATTCAGCGCGGCTTACCGCCTTGTTTGTTTCATCAACTGCAGTATGAATTACTGCAAGCAGAGCAGGATCCTTTGCTAATTCAGCAATTGATGCACCCTCTTTTTTATTTGCTACAGCCCAAGGCTTAATTGAATCTGGATCCAAGGTGATTAATGCAGCGATAAATGGTTTGTTATCGCCAACTACCATGCATTGAGAAATCAATGGGTGTGAACGTAATCTATCTTCCAGAACAGCTGGAGCAACATTTTTACCACCAGCGGTAACAATTAACTCCTTCTTACGTCCTACAATATATAAGAAGCCATTTTCATCAATTCGACCTAGATCACCAGATTTGAAGTAGCCATCTGATGTAAATACTTCAGCGTTGGCTGCATCATTTTGCCAATAACCACGCATTACGATCGGTCCCTTAATTAAAACCTCGCCATCTTCTGCGATTTTAATTGTGTTACCTGGAATTGGTTTTCCAACTGAACCAACCTCATGTGCCCAAGTTAAATTTAATGTGGCACCAGCTGTGGTTTCTGTTAAACCATAACCCTCTAGAACTCGAATACCGGCGCCGCGATAGAAGTGGCCTAGCCGCTCACCAAGTGGTGCACCGCCAGAGATTGCAGCTTCTACTCTGCCACCCATACCAGCGCGAATCTTGCTGTAAACCAACTTGTCAAAGAGTGCATGCTGAATTCGAACCAGTGGAGAGATTTTTTTAGAATCCAATCCTTCGCTGTATGCAATTGCAACAGCTGCTGCTTTGTGAAAAATTTTGCCTTTTCCAGCAGCATCAGCTTTCGCCTCTGCACCGTTGTAAATCTTTTCAAAAATGCGGGGCACGGCAAGAACAAATGTTGGCTTAAAGCTTGCAAGATCAGCTGGCAATCTTGTGATGTCGCCACAATGTGCCAGATGTAATCCAGCGGTAATTGATCCAATCTGAACCATGCGACCAAATACGTGCGCAACTGGCAGGAATAACAAGGTTGATCCGCCTGGCTTTAAAAATAGATCACTTGCGCCATTTACCACATTTCCACACTCTGCCAGGAAATTTCCGTGGGTTAATTGAACGCCCTTTGGTTTTCCGGTTGTACCTGATGTGTAAATTAAAGTTGCTAGCGTATCTGGCGTAAGTGCATTTCTACGATTGGCAATCTCATCATCAGACACTGATTTACCAGCAGCAATTAATGTTGCCAGTGCGTTATCGGTGATGCTCCAGATGTTCTTACAAGTAGCTGGCATTACAGGTTTAGCAACTTCTGCTAACACAGAGGTTTCAACAATAATTGCAACAGAACCAGAGTCGGTTAAAATCCAATCAATTTGTTCAGCACTTGATGTTTCATAAATTGGAACTGGAACTGCACCGGCATACCAAATTGCAAAATCTAAAATCGTCCATTCATAACGGGTGCGCGCCATGATTGCGACGCGATCTCCGGTATTTACACCGGATGCAATCAAACCCTTTGCTACTGATCTGATCTCATCTTCAAACTCTTTAGCGGTTACTGGTTGCCAGCCATCGCCAAGTGGGCGAGAGGCAACGATGCGCTCTGGTTCAAACCAGGCACGCTCTGAAATTAAATTTGTTAAATTGCCAGCCGCTGCTGGCGGGATGATTGCCGGGATTGTTATTTCATTCATGCCCCCAACGCTAGTGCCTGAGGCGCTAAATTCGCTAGAGCGGTCAGGCAATTAGCAGGGGCTACCAGGCGGTAGCCTTACCCACATGTCCGATCTATCAACCGCAACAGTCACCATCGAAGCACCTGCAGAGCAAGTACAGGCGGTGCTATTTGATCTACCTTCATATCCAAGCTGGTCAACCTCAATTAAATCTGTGAATGTAATTTCATCAGATGAGAAGGGTCGTGCCACACAAGTACAGGTCTCAGTTGATGCCGGTGCACTAAAGGATAAGCCAACTTTAAATTACGACTGGAGCAAAGCTCCGGCTCGCCTTGAGTTCTCATTAGAGGATGCAGATCTGCTTACCGAAATGACAGGTGCTTACATCATTAAAGATAATGGTGATGAGACAACCGATGTTACTTATGAATTAACAGTGGCTTTATCAATGCCAGTTCCTGCCATGATGCGAAAGAAAGCAGAGCAATCAACTATTGATCTAGCGCTTAAGCAATTAAAGGAAAAACTGGAAAATTAATTGAATTTAGCAAGCGCAACTTCTGGCCTGACAGTTGGAATAGATATTGGTGGCACCAAAGTATTAGGTGGTGTTGTTGATACCAATGGAAATATTTTAGGAAGCTTTCGAAAAGATACTCCTAAAACAGGTGGCCAGGATTTAATTAATGTAATCATCGAGGTTGTTAAAGAGTTACAACAAAGCCATGAGATTACCGGCATCGGTGTTAGTACCGCCGGCATCGTTTCATCAGATCGCAAAACAGTTACTGCTGCTGGAAATATCGCAAATTGGAACAATGTGGCGCTCGCAGATGCATTAATAAAAGAGTTTGGTTTACCTGCTGTAGTTGAAAATGATGCCAATGCTGCAATTTGGGCTGAGTATAAATTTGGAAATGCCAAGGGATTAAACCCAGTTATGTTCTTCATTATTGGAACAGGTATGGGTGGTGGCTTAATAGTTGATGGCAAGTTGTATCGAGGTGCTAATGGCATTGGTGCTGAGTTTGGTCACATGATGGTTAAGTTAGATGGCGAAAAATGTGGATGTGGTGCGATTGGTTGCATTGAAACATACGCTTCAGGTTCGGCGTTAATGCGATATGCGCATGAAGAGATTTCAGCCAACTCAGATTTAGGTGCACAGTTATTGGCATTTGGCGATGGCACATTAAATGGATTTACCGGCCAATCTTTAACAAAGGCTGCGCAAGCGGGAAACAAATTGGCGCTAACTGCATTTGCCAAACAGGCAGATTGGATTGGTTCTGCAATCGCTTCCTACACAATGTTGCTAGATCCTGAGGCGATCATTATTGGTGGTGGCGTGATTGATGCCGGAGATATTTTCTTAAAGCCAGCAATTGCAGCTGCAGAGAAGTACATGCCATTTGCTGGAATGCACCCGCTACCTAAAATCATTGCAGCTAAATTTGGAAATGATGCCGGCTTAGTTGGCGCAGCAGATTTAGTTAGAGCCTAGCTCCTTCATCACCATCATCTAATCGCGCTGTTCGCCAAATTAAAGTGGCAATACCGCCGCAGATCGCTATTAGTCCAGGCCAAACTCCAGCAATATCAAATGAGGTAAATCTATTAATTACTAAGTAAGAAATACCGGCGCCAATACTTATTAAACCGGCTCGCTGGGTTTGATCAAATTTTGGCCATCTGGGATTTGGTTGGATAAATCTTTCACTATCTACAAAATTATCTAATTCATCTAAGTAGGTTGTGGGAGCTGATTGATCCAGCGATAGCCCGGAAACTATTGAATCAAACTCAGCATCAATTAACTCGCGCTCATTAAAATCAGCACTACCTTGAATTTCACCACTTAAAACCTCTTCGATAAAGATCTGGGATTGTTCATTTAATAAATCAATCTCATAATCAAGTGCCACATTGTGGAAGGATCTCTCAAAGATAACCTCTCGGATATCAGCTGAGTAAATATTTTCAATGATGGTCTCTGAATTGGATGGATTAACAACATGATCATTAATTGAGTATCCGATCATTACCGGCAGATCAATTAAATATAAATCTCGCTCAACCATTTTCCATAACTGTCGCAAGGAATCTAGCGCCTTCAGGGGAGTGCGCCCATAGCTATGTTTTGGTGGATTTGCTTTGGCAACATCGGTAACTCGCTTGCCCTTAATTGATGGAATAAAGTATTTAAGGATTGGAGTTAATTTAAAAACAAATCTCTTATCTTGAATAGATGGGTTAACTAGCAGCAAACCTTCAATTTCGCTGCCACGTATTTGGCAAAGGCGCAATGCAAGTGCCCCTCCCATAGAAAAGCCAGCGATGAATATGCGATCACATTTATCCCGCAGTGCTAAGTAAGAATCCTCTACAGCTTTATACCAATCAACCCAAGTGGTCTCATTCATCTGCTGCCAATTTGTGCCATGACCTGGCAGACATGGTGCATGAACGGTGTAGCCAATTTGATTTAAGTAATTAGCCCACGGTGCGATTGAAACTGGCGATCCGGTGAAGCCATGAATTACAAGAACGCCGATTTTGCCACCAGATAAGACCAAACCCTGCGAGTTTGGAATGGTATTCACGCTCAGATGGTGTCATAGATTGCAGAAAGCCCTAAATTACTCCAGTGGCTTACCGAATTTTGAAATCCTTTTTAGCACCACTTTTGATGTTGCTATTTAGACCGAAGGTAACTGGACTTCGTCATGTACCGACCTCTGGACCGGTAATCATCGCTTCAAACCATTTATCTTTTAGCGATTCCATCTTTATGCCATTAGTAGTTCCAAGAAAGGTCACCTTCTTAGCGAAGAGTGAGTACTTCACATCTCCTGGAATTAAAGGCTTTATTAAAAAATTAACCTTCATTGCACTAGGTCAGGTACCAGTTGACCGTTCAGGCGGGAAAAGAAGTGAGGCGGCATTACTAACCGGACTTCGTGTTTTAAATGAGGGAAGTTGTATTGGAATTTATCCAGAAGGAACTAGATCACCAGATGGCCGGCTATATAAAGGGCGCACAGGAATTGCTCGGATGGCAATTGAATCTGGTGCCGCTGTTGTTCCAGTTGCAATGTTTAATACCGCGGAGATTCAACCGACTGGGCAGGTAGTTCCAAAGGTGCAAAGAGTTGAGATGATATTTGCAGAACCTATGTACTTCACCGGTGATTCAACAGATCCGGCAGTTTTGCGTGAGGCGACAAATAAGATTATGGATGTTATTGCCGCTATGTCTGGTCAGATTTATGTGCCAAATATGTATGCATCAGAGGCAAAGGATGCAATAAATAAGAGCAGAGCTGAGAATGCTGGAGATTTTGAGTAAGTAATTACTCAGCGCCAATAAACTCTTTTCGAGAGTGTAGGTAATTACACATATCGCAGACCGGCTTTGCTGGTGGCAGCTTTGCATCAACTACTGTTATGAAATCAGTTAACCGCTCTTGCAGTGCTTTAGGGTTTCGCTCGATTGGACGCCAAGTGTGCTTTAACTTAATTCCAAATCCCTTAGTGACATCACCTGCTGGTTCAATTAATGACCAAACAAGGAGGCCCATTAACGAAACCTTTTTTGGTTCACCACTTGCTGGGTTTTCTAGAGCAAATGCATAAGCCTCTAGTTGTGGTTGGTATAAATCAGTTTTGTCTGAGTCTTTAGCTTGGAATTTACAATCAACAATGCCATATGTGCCATCTGCAAACTCAAGAAGAAGATCGTACTTTCCGCGAATTGCATACTTTGAGGCTGCGCCATTTACTTGAATCAATGATGATTTAACCCAGCCACCTAAATCTTTAACCTTGCCCTCGGGCAGTACTGGTGCGATATCTGCTGTCGTCTTTGCCGCAAAGTAATTTTCTTGCATAGTTGCTAGATCTCCGACTAGCGGCATAAATCCTGGAGTGCGAAGTCCATGGTTGTATGAGAGCCAAAGACAGCGATGACAGCCGCCCCAAGAGAATGTTAAATCTGAGGGGGAGATAAATTCGCGAGCACTTCCGACTGCAGTAGATGAGGCCATTTGGTAATTCTGCCTATAGCCACTGACATTGCAGCATTACGCCACGCATCTACTACCTATTAATCAGCCAAAGATATAGATGGAGGAGATTGTGAAAACTCCAAGACCGATCATCACAGCGCCGCCAAATCTGCGCATAAAGATTAAACGATTGATATCACTAGATAGCCACTGCCTTGCTGTTCCCGCCAATAAACCATAAGTGCCATCTGAGATAAAAGCGATTACACAAAATATCAGGCCAAGAATTAAGAGTTGCTGTGTGACCGTATCCTTTTCTTGATCAACAAAGGCGGGCAAAATTGCTGCGAAGAAAACTATTGATTTCGGATTTAATGCACCAACCCAAAACCCATTAATCGCAGAGGTGAAAAGCGAGGGTTTAATATCTTCAGCTTTTTGCATTCCCTGCGCATCAACCTTGCTAGCTTTTATCGCTGAGTACCCTAGATAAATTAGGTAGAGACCGCCCGCCCATTGAACTCCGTTGTAGAAAAGGAGAGAGCTTTGCAGTAAGGGTCCCAGGCCAAATGCGACAAGGACAGAGACTAGGAACATTCCTAAGGTATTTCCGGCAACGGTGGCTACCGCAGAGGCTCGACCCCACGCGATCGCTCGGGCGATGGTGAAGAGCACCGATGGGCCAGGGGCCAAAATGATCAAAATCGTCGCTATTAGGTACTCCCAGAGGCGAGATGGCAGCAAATCTGTAGAGAACACGCCCTGATTCTATGCCCACAGGCTTGCCTCAAGGGGGCTTACCTGTTTAATATCCGTACTATTCGATAGTATCGATTCGATATATCCATTAGATATCTCAATCTGATATCCCAATGAATCTGGAGGCAGGATGCGTTCACGTGCTGAGTCACTTGAGTTCGCCCTCCTTGGTCTGCTTTCACAAGGCCCACTTCATGGTTATGAATTAAGAAAACGCATGACCGCTATTTACGGTCCATTTCGCGCATTAAGTTTCTCCGTTTTATATCCGCAGCTACGCAAAATGTCAGAGAGCAAATTAATTGCAGAGACAGTTAAAGAGTC
>JACCDP010348287.1_pt1 | contig 20712 bp, 9 predicted proteins | sample 7445841 | NCBI WGS metagenome assembly JACCDP01 (sample SAMN15323441, study PRJNA562643) | freshwater metagenome | isolation source: river surface water | place: USA:Blue River Watershed | collected 2017-08-17
GCATCAAGCATGTAACTGTTCAACTCGCCGATTGTCATCTGGCTAAGGCTCGAATTGTGTTCCTTCAACCACTTTGACAATGGACGCGTGACATATTCATTGCGACCAGTTTGCAAACGCATGAAGTCAAGCGCTGCTTGAGTGTCATTATCCTCATTACCAATCCGAGCTATTGCACGTAGTTGGTCGTTAGTAAATACCGTCTGACCTTTTGATGTAACACCCATGCGGTCTAACAGATTTACGTAGTAATCCTTGTTCCTATTGACTTGGATGTCATCATCACAGGCACGAACCACTTCATCATTGGCATTGACCAACACGCGTTTCGCAATATCAACAACGTCTGTTACAGGCGCTGAGATCTTGCGCACGGTTGCCACGCCTTGTGTAATTTGAGTTGACCTAGTCCAAACATTTGTTGGAGGTATGACACTAGATCGAACCAATGCATCAATTGTGACATTGATAGCGGAATGGTCACCAGTATTTAAAACATCAGTCCAACCTAATGGACTTAATCTTTTAATCAGCTCACTGTACATCTTGTCTGATGTACCGAGTGCCGGCAGTTCAACTAAAAGATGTAGTCGTTTTTCGTTTTGCGTCAACATATCAAAATATGTTTTTGAAAATACTGGTTGTTCTTCAGTACTCTTGACGCCGTCTTTTTCCACTTCAACAGATTTTGTGATGGCACCAGTTTCGATATCGTTGATGAAGTTATCAAGGATGCCAACTACACTACGAACGGCACTAGTTGTTGCTGGTGTAGCTTCTACAGTCTTATCAAATAACCCAGGCTTACGCGTCTGTCCATCAGCTGATGGAATCCCTTGCTCAACAGCATCTATACGTCGCACTATTTCTTTGCGAGCTTTTAGAATAGATGGAGCGCCGATGTTGAAACCTTTACTGATGCGCTCATAACCACTAGTCGCGGATGTGTCAACGAATTTAGGCTTGATACCAACTGTCTGACGCATCACTCTTGTTGCTTCTAAAACAATGTACTGAATTGGCGTTAATTTTTTAGATACACCTACATACGCATCTGTGATTTTTACAGTGCTGGAGAAGTTGCTATCGACAGTCCTGATGTATTTGTAAACATCACCAAGAACATCAAGGCTTTTATAAAGTGCGTCATTTGGATGTGGAAATACGTACTTTAATTGAGCGTGATATTTATATTGATTGGCTATAGCTATTGCACGAGATTCACTATAAGCACGAGCCTGAATATATTTAAAGAAGTCCATGTACACATCAATGTGTGTAGCATGTTCTTTCAATATATTGAACACATCAGTTGCGTATTCAACAGATGCGTCTACAAAGTCGGAGTATAGTTTCTCTGCGTTAGCGACTTCTGCATTAGCCTTTTCGAGAGAAGCCAATAAAGTCTTGGTTGGCTTCTTGTTATTTGCAATGACTGCATCAACTTTAGCTTTGATTCCGTCACGACGAGCTGTGACTGCCTCTAAGTTTTTATTGTGCGTATCTTGATACATGTCTTTGTACGCACTACTAAACTTGATGCCAGAACTAAGTATGTCCTTAATACGCATCAAATCAGTCATACGAGATTTGCGGTCAATTGCAACAGCCTGTTTGTCATAGTCCATTGACTCAAAGTCATCTGTTGGATCAGCTAAACGTTCTGTAATGTCAATGTTTGAATCGCCAACAGCATCGTCATAACTTATTAGCATACGCGTTTGAACCATAGCTTTTTCTTTTTCATAAAGCTTTGACATGGACTCGTGCGCTGCTTCCATTGCTTCTTCGCTAAACGATGGCACAGTCACATCTGTGTCTGTCCCAAGGAATACAGTATGAAGAGCATTGTTTGATCCAACTACACTAAGCATTAGTGAGTTGCGTGATGTGGCATCACCCTTGATTTCGCGAATCAAGTTGCCAATTTTATCAGCCGAATTGTTGTCACTGTTTAATATGTCGTTCAACTTTGTTACAAGTTCAGGAGACATATTTTCAGTGTTCTTAGGATTTTGCAGCCACGATTTAAACGAGATGCGTGGGCCTTTATCCTTTGCTCGGTTGTAGTTTGTTATTAGTTGCTGAGCTGTTGCTCGGCGTATTGTTTGTGATTCAACACGTTGTGGATATGCATCAATAAAAATCCCATCATCCATAACTGCTCGCTCAGCTGTGGCGACATACGACTCACTCTGTTTTGGTTCATGAGCAGTAAACTCCGAAATCAACTGCGTAATCGCTTTGTTTGCTGAGTTCTTCATAGCCTTATACAGATATGAAGGAAGGCTACGTTTTGGAACAATGACTTGTTTACTGACACCTGTCTTCGGATCGACAACGGTTACGTTGAACGTTCCAGCAACAGTACCCTTTGTGATACCGCGTAGCATTTTTTCAGCAGCTTCATATGCAGCAGCATATACCGTACTGTTGATTGCATTGCTTTGATCCGCACCACCTGCAACACGGCTATACCACTCGTCAAATGAGCCAACGGAATAACCTTGGTTAGACAACTGTACTCGTGCAAATTCAAATCCACGACGTAGGTGGACTTTCGGCATAATCCACTTGTTGACAAAACCTGGAATAAATGGGCTGCGCAAAATCCAGAACAATGGATCGTTTTTGCGCGACTTTACAGCACCAGTGCCAATAAGAGATCGCTCAACGTTTTTGATGATTTGATCATTCCAGAAATTGAATGACCCGTCTTTAACAACACCACTTGTGTCAATAACATCCTGTGCTGATTCAAATGCTTCGGCATCTCCAGCGACTGACGCATCTAGAGGAATAGGATTGTCTTCTATATCGTCTGGCACATTCATGCCGACCCAGTCGTCATATCCAAAATCTTCAGGATTAACTACATCCTCAACACTTGCTTGCAATTCAGAAGGAATCTGCACGGCTGAGAATCCGACTGTTGATATAACTACAGGCTCTACTTCTTGCCCTGGGATACTACTCTTGCGATATTGTTCATATCCACCAGCATCAGCCCATCCCAGATAACTTTCACTCATTCGATGACGGATGCGGTCATCAGAAAAGTCTTTGCTAGTATATTTCCCTAGCTTTTCACGAGCTTTAGCTACAGAATCCCACCATCTATAGCCAACTGTTTGCCGTTCAACTTGAGCAACATCAACAGTAATAAACCCAACGTCGTTTACAGGTACGCTTGGAGCTAATTCTTTAATCTTGTCTGCGGTAAATCCATACCAGTGGCCCAAGAACTTAATCATGTACTCACGGCCACCAGCACTCAAGCCTTCGACGTTTGTTCGACCGATTCCCTTGATGTCAGCAAATGGGACTTTAATAATTTTCCCTTCTGGAGTTCCATCGTCAATGCGGATTTTGGCAGAATTTTCTGTTGATTTACCTGTGAATCGTTCTGCTAACACACCTTCGATAAGTTGACCTTGATACCTGACGATCATTGGAGTGCCAGAAACATGCTGCTCTCGACCGTCTTTTTTGAACTCGACACGCCAACCAGTCGAATGATCTAAGTCATTCTCACTTCCTGGTTCGTAACCACTAGAACGCATCTGATTACCAATGTCTTGGATCAGCCTGTTTAACGTAGCGTCAAATCCACCTTCAACATTGGAGTTTGAGCTGAAGAAGTTATAGTTTCCAGCGTTAGGTGAGTTGAACATTTCGTTTGTCAACTCAGTAACAATCTGCTCTTCGATATCCTTCTGAATCGTTGCTAGGTTGCGCTTCGTATTACCTTGCCCGTATGAAGCGTAAATCTTTGATGCCAACTGATGAATCATTGGCATATACAACGAACGAACAAGGGCATGGTTTATCTCATGTACTTGCGTGTTGTAGTTCTCTTTGCCATGCAACGCGACGGCTACAGTTACGACCTGATCCCCGTTTGCTTGAATGCTAAACGTAGCTCCAGTTGTACCAAGTATGCTTTTATGATTTGCTGCCATTGCAGCAATGACTCCAAGACGTTGCGTGTAGAAGACCTTTTGCAAAGTAGCAATAATCTTGATTGCTTCTTCGTCTGAAGGAATCATCTGTTCACGATAACTTTGACGCCACTCGTCGTATTCTTTCGTGATCATATCTGGGCTGATCTGAGGATCGCTTGGCAGACGTATAGCACGCAAACGATCCATCGTCCTGATGCCGTGCAGTCGTGCAAACTCTCTAGCCCACGCAATACTAAATCGGTCTACCCATTCGGAAAGTGCAGTAGCTTGAGCGTCAGTTTGTCCCCATGTTTGCATGAAGACTTCTTTCAACTCAACTTTGTCGCTAACGCCCTTGACGGACAGCTCCCATTTCCCACGCACATCCTTATTCTGGAACAGAGGGACAATAAGCTTACCAACAAACCGCTTAAATCCATTGATACCAGACGCCCATGTTGGGACAGCACGACGGAAGTCATCTATGGTGATAGGACTGCTCTCTTCAGATCCCGGCGCGAGAGTACGGTACCGCTGAGCTTCAGTTCGTCCTGCTTCCATCGACTCAGGGATTGAGCCTCTTACGGCAGGGGTTTTAAACTCGTACCCAAATGGGAATTGTTGATCCTCTGGTGGAACTTGTCCACTACTTGGAGTCTCTTCTTCGTCTTCGTCAACTATAGGTTGCTCAGGTGTTTCAGAAACAATTGGTGCTGATTCAACTGGCGTTGGAACATCTTCTTCTTCAGTTGGCGTCGGTGTTGGTGTTGGTGCTACAGCTTCATTAACTTCCCACTCCACTAGCGGTGCAATAGAGTCAGCTTCATTAGAACGACTTTTTATACCCACTTGTTTTGTGTAAGCTACTCTACCTGTGGCATTTGGAGGCATTAATCCATAACGCTGTGACCCACCATTAAAATCAATTGGAGATCCTGGTTCTGGAGCAACAACGTCTGCATTGATTGCATCTACTAGTCGTCGTATCTCGTTTTTTACAGCATCACTAAATGTATGCCATCCAACGGTAGCAACGCTAATACGACCCGGTGAACCAGTTGCAATCGCCTGGTTAACATAATCAATAACAGACTGTTCTTCAGGTGTAAAAGTCGATGCTTCTGTGCCAGCATCGGTTGGAGTTGGCGCTGGTGCTGCTTCATTTCGTGCTCGTTGACTTGCAAGCATTGCAGGTATATCAAGCACAAGTTCTGTACTTGGTTCGGTTGGCGTTTCGGCGCCACTGTCAGTCGGCGTAGGAGTAGGAGTTGGCGTAGGAGCAGGTTCACCTTCAGTCGTCTTCGCTACTACTGGCGATTCAGAACCACCAACAAAGTCAAACGCTTCGTCATTTTCAAGAGGTACGTTTTCTTTAAGGAATTGGTACCATTTTGGATTTGTGTATGTTGGCGTATCATCTGGCCCTGCAATTACATCAGTGTTGTACAGCGCATTAACGATCCAGTTAGATGCACCGCTCTTTATAAACTCGCCAAATCCTAAATTAATCTTTGGATTCAATGCTGCAAGAGCACGTGATGTCACTAAGTCAATAGTATGAGTGAAACTACCAGGCTCAGTATTTTGGCGCTCACCATAAATTACTGGCTCACCAGGTGCTGGTAAATACCGTTGTTCACTTTCAGCTGCTTGAACAATATCTCCAACCACCTGACCTACAAATAGTGGATCTTTTACAGCTTGCTGAATAATTGCAATCCTGCGTTGCGGTGACAACGCATTCCATTGATCAGGCTGAACAACTTTGTACATCCAGTTAGCAAGTCTGCCATCTGTCAGTACTTCCAACTGCTGTTCAGGTGTAAGTTGGCTGAATGCAAACTCTGTAAAATCAGCCGTGGCATCAAAAGGCGCGGATTCTTCATCCTCAGTTGGTGTAACGACGCCTTCTGTTGGCGCTTCAATACCTTCAGCTGAAGGCTCAACACCTTCTGTTGGTACAGCGTCTCCAACTGTTGATGCGTCTACGCCTTCGGTTGGAACTACAGCTCCTTCAGCTGGAACTACAGATGATGTAGCAGCAGCTGGAGCACCAGCAGGAGTAACAGCCGTTGTAGCAGCTGCTGGTGAAGCAGCCGTTGTGGCAGTTGTTGGCGCAGCAGCAGTCGTCTCAGGAATGATTGACGTAGGATCTACACCACGCTCGACTGCTTTCATTCCAGCAATCGGCACCATAAACGTTCGTGCGTTTGGTGTCGTGATTGACTTGACTTCATATCCAGCTGCTTGCCTACCGTTGAGATCAAACACGCGGTGAGCCAAAACTACACCAAACTGTCGAACACCATTAAATATACCTAGATCAACAACAGTACCACGCGTGATCGGGCCACCAAATTCCGTAAACGATTTGTTTGGATCTTTAGGTGTTCTATAGAAACGTTCTCGCCATGACGCCGGTTCTTCTGAGACTTGCTTGCGATTAATCTGCGGAACAAAGAAGTCGGTGCCGTCATACTCTGCAGCAACAGGGAACTTTGCATCTCCAACACCAGCTTTGATGCCAGAGATACTAATAGGCTCAGCACTTGGGATACTGACCTTAAATTCAGTGTCAGGCTTGAATGCAGTTTTAGGCACATCAAACCTAAGCCCACTCGGAAGCTGAACAGTGATGTCATTGCCCTTAATTTTGACAATTGCTGCGAAGACGTCACGACCATCAACATTAATCTTGTGTTTGTACTGTTTTTCGTATACAGGGTTTGCATCTTGTATTGGATTGTAAACACCCTGTGTTGGAAGTGTGGACGTAGGACGTACTTGACCCTGTGCGTTTGGTGTTCCGTTAAACGCCTTGTCAACCTCAGCCTTCCATGCATCTGGTAACTCGTTGTATGTAACCGTTTCAACAACTGGTTCGCCGGTTGCACGTGGGCGAGTAATAACAAATTCACCCTCTGGTGTAACAGAACGAATAGCAACACCATCTGCAAAAGGCGCACCAATAGCTGCGAGTTTCTCACTGATAGCAATAGCCATATTGCTTGGTAAGAATGCTCTAGCTGGGGACACATCTGCTGTACGCGTTGATGGATCATACGTGATGCGGTGAGGGATCACTCCGGCTGCATCATCACGAATGTTGACTCTGATATTGAGAGGCCTAGCAGTACGTCCGCCCTGTGCTGGTTGAGCTGCGCCTCCAGCAATCGTGGCTGGCTGACCAGCCTGAGCAGCCATCGGAGACTGCGTTGGAGCAGTAGGCGATGGAGTTGCGCCCGGTGTTGATGGCTGATTGAACAACGCAGAACCAGTAAGCGCTGATCCATACTTACTCATGCCACCAAAGATAATGTCTGGCGCCATCTGCAACAGACGTTCGTTGTTATCTACATAACCGTATTGCTTGAGTTCTTCCTTGGAACCACGACGACCAAACTTTTCTTGGAATCCAGTCTCGATATTTTTGTTCTGGTCTGTGATTTCTTTATCTGTCTGCCAGATACTAAACAGACGCTCGCCAACGTCACCAATTGTTTCCTGTACTTCAGGATTAGCAAACGCCTTGTTAGCGTTTCGCATAATAGCCTGACCAGACGGAATTACACCTGCACCTTCAAACATCGAGATACGACCAGCAGAACTACGAGCTGGGGCACCAAACACGGAAGCTGTAGCAGCAAACTGCCCAAGCTTTTGCTCAGGCCCACCAAGAGCTAGTGCTGCTTGTCCTTCGATAGCTTTTCGTTGTTCTTCGGGTAGACCCGACAGAGGATTACCGAACTTATCGAACAATGCATTGGCTGCAGCAGCACCACCCATTGCTCCAGCAACACGACCACCAACACGTAGCAGGTTGATCATCGGGTTGTTAGGCAGAAACTTACCTAAAGAACGGTCTATAGCACCAGCACCAATTCCACCAGCTGTTAAACCAGGGACTGATGTTGCAGTTGGCAGAAAGTTTTGCTCAAATCCAAAACCAGTTCCAGCACCAATTCGTTCGGCTGCATCATTTGGGGCAGTCTCAAATGCCCATTCTGTTGGCAAGTTACGTCTTGCAAAAGCAGCTGCAGTAGGTCGTGCTAATACACCTTTAGCAAAACCTTTACCGAATCCAAGTACATCACCAACAAGTCCGCGAGATAGAACCTGCGCACCTGGCGCTTGTTCTTTTTTTAATGTCTCAACCTTCTGCGCACGTAATGGCTCAGCAGTTTTGCCTTTACCGGGGTAGTACTTACCCTCGTAGATTGAGCCTGGATCTTCTTTGTTAACTTGAGATATGACTTGATCGCGATATATACGCCATTTATCAAGATCACCTCGCGTTAAACCAGTTTGTCTACGAAGATCCAGCTCACTGAATTTTTGTAGGCTCTGTAGTACATCACCAAGTTCGTTTACAGTTCTAACGCTGTTGCTACCGATTTCTCGTAACTTAGCTACAGATTTATTCCTGTCACTACTCAAACCAAGCTTCGATACTGTTTTGTTTGGTGTTTCGGCCATGTGGCAATTTTACCAAACATTCATATTTTTATTCTGGCATCTTAGCTTCTGGTTTCACCCCTGCATTTACGTTAGGTGTACCCATCGGTGACTTTGCTGGCGCTGCCTTCTTTTCACCCGGTTTAGCTGCAGGTTTCCCTGCTCCTGGTTTTGGTTTTTCAGCAGCCGGCTTAGACGTAGTAAGCTTCCTGTATTGATCAATGATTTGACCAACAGATGGCTTTGACTTATTAATCCAAGTAGACCACCGTTGCTCGACATCATTTCTAAGAAGAGCAGCCTGATAAACATCTTGCAACGCCATACGTGATGCTGCAGACATCTCTCCACTGATGGTGCTTGGATCTAACTTACCTTCGACTATCTGTGCATATGTTGTCGGGTTTCTATTTGCCCATGACTTAATCTGCTCTCCTTGCATTAACGCTTGAGTTATTGCAGCATTGTAATTTGTTTGAGCAAACGACCTATTTTGATCAAGTCTCTGTTCTGTTTTTGAAATCCAATCAACTACAGCTCTGTCTTGTTCAAAGTTAAATCGTCTTTCTGCTCTATCTTCAGCAGATCGTTTTACACTTGTATTAGCTAATATCTGATCAAGCTCAGCAGCTTGGCGTTTATCAAGAAATGCGTTCTGAACTTTCTTTGCATAGATTTCCAGTGCTAACTTATCCAATTTCATAGGAGCGCCAGCAACTTGATAGCCTAAGTTCTGCGCAGTGTAATGTCTTTTCGCTACCTCGTCTGAAAATGTTGCTTTATCAAGTTTGTTTTTAATTTCTAGATTTTCTGCTCGAAGCGCACCAAGCCTTTGCTGTAATTCCTGGGACGCTGGGATTGGAACTGCGGACATTGCGCCTGTCGGAATTTGAGCGCCAATTGCTTCTATTGACCCAAATGGAACAACTTGTTGTCCAGCTCCTGGTGGCACACCTTGCTGTTCTAGACCAGGCCCCTGCATAAACGGCCTTGTGTCTCTTTGTCCACCAACAAGTGATTGTTGATCAGGCCCATAAACTTCAGGCCCAATACCCATCATCTCATCAGTGACCCCAACTTCTTGCTGAGTAATGTCTCTAGTAGCTCTAGGCATCTGGCCTGTCGTCAAGTACTGCATTGTCCCTAGTGAACTAAGTCCATATATAGGGCCAAATCGACTGACAACTTCTTTTACAGCATCAACACCTCCACCTAAATCCTCCACTGCTTTTAGATAGGGCGCAGCTGTATTTTGCGCATACCAATTTTCGTCTCTAATACCTGACTTTAACCCTTCCTGATTACGAGCAATGATTGACTCCATTCGGCCTTTCCAGTCGATGTTTTCAGCAATATCACCATACTCTGGGTCAAATTTAGTATCAGTCATCCATGGCTCTATGCCACGTTGAGATATCGCTTGTATCTGTTCTGGAGACATACCACTGTAAAGCGATTGCACACCAGGCATAGCAAACAAGGATTTCAAACCACCAATGGTTGATCCAAGGTCAGCACGAGCGTCACTAATAAGTTTCTCTTTTTGCTTCTTCGAGCCAGCTTTCGATATTAGGTCACGCCACGTCTTAGTTTTCTCGCCAAGTGTAGACTGCGCACCTGCGATCTGACTACTAAGAAAACCGGCATTTGCCGGTGTTCCTGCTTCTCGTGCTTCTTTAGATCGAGCAATGCCAAGCATCGCATCACGGTATTGCTTGCGAGCAATGGATTCTTCGGCATCAGCTTTCTGCTTCGTCTTTTTATATTCAAGCTCAGCAGCAGTTGCTTGCCTTTTCTGTTTCATCTGCTTACCTGCAGCCAATCCACCAAGGAATTGACCAAGGTAACCGAGGTTTTCTACTCCCATTAGAACAGACCTCCACTAGCTGCAGCACCAGCAGTCTTGAACAAACCACCAATAGCAGCTTGTTGCTGTGCCCTTCGTGCCTGACGTGCAGCATCTAGACGACCAAGTGTTGACACGAGTCCTTGACGGCCTTGATTTTGAATACCAAACCCTTGATTGCGAAGGTTTAGTCCTTGACCAAAATCCTGCTGACCCATATTCATACGAGCTTGATTAGCTTGCACCCCTCGATTAAATTGATCATTTGTTATTCCATATGATTGCCGTGCAAAGTCTGGAGTGTATGCAGAAGCATTTCGCGCAAATTGTGCACCAGCTAACGGGCCACCAATAAGACCTACAGTATTTGCAACGCCACGCCTTGATTGAGCAAGATCAGATGCTAAACGTGCCCGTTGAGCATTAGCAACATTAGGATCCGTCAATGCACTTAGATATCCAGAACGGCCACGCTCCAGCATTGATCGCCCCTGACCTTGCAAGCCCATGCCGAGACTACTCATCTCGCCACCAAATGCATCAGCTGCACCCATGCCACTGCGAGCTAATGCTTCTTGTTCAATTTCTTCACGCGTAGGGCCTTGCCGTCCGCCGAACATTCGACCAAGTCCGCCAATGACTCCAGACGCCAATCCAACAGTTCCTAGACCCATTCCAATCTTGCCTAGTGTACTTGCGTTATTAAAGGCTTTTCCGTATTGCTGGAATGGATTCAAACGTCGTGACCCAACAGTAGAGCCACTAATTTGTCCAGTGCCTGTATTACCCATCGGGATTGCACCAAAATTAGTGCTGTCGTATCCGCCATCTAGGCCAGGCATATCCCCCATGCCGTATGCGTCGAAATTTAAATTTCGACCAATCAGACCTCGTGTACCTTGTCCAAAAATTCCTTGGCTCATCTTCTATCTCCCTACCCATATTGGATACGTCGGGTCGTTTACCGCAGTGCAATCTACGACGCCGTACTGACTGTTCAGTTTTGCACTTGCAGTCGTTGTAATTCGTACGTTTGCTCCGGCTACTGTAGCAAGTGTTACAGTGTTAGCCGATGCATCTAATCTCTGTATTGTAACAGTTTTGCCTTCCGCAAATTGTGGTGACTGCAGAGTAATAGTAATGTTGCCAGCAGTAGCGTCAGCCAGAATAACCAATGGACTGTCATCTACGGTGTAACTCGCCGTTATGACTTTGCTAGGAACGAAGTTAGTGTTGTATGGGTCATAAGGCGTCGATATGTCAAACGCCCTGTACTCAAGATCAACGCTACTTCCAGTCGTGACAACAGTTGCCCCAACGTCTCGTGTTGCTGCAATATCTTTTGTAGCTATGCCTGTTGTAAACGTTTTTACTCCAGATTCACTACCTGCCGGCGGTGTAGGTATTGGCATCTATTACCTCGATATGTTGCCATCATACATCTGAAGGTGGACGGCGCGTACATACACTTTGCCTGTACTACTGCCGGACAACTTTACTTGTATAGATGACCCTCTCAACGAACGCTGTATGTTGCGTATGGCTACACTCTTATTGACATAAGCTGGGAATGCATACGTGCCAGTCGATGAAGCACCAGTAGGAGCGGTTGTCACGTTGTATGGGCCATTCTGGTTCTGTATCGTCCACGATACAGTCTGAGCACCAGACGACTGATTATCAAAATGAATATCCATTTGATATGGTCGATTGTTTGCATAGTAATTAGGGCCTTCAGAATATGTCTGTCCATGAAGTCGGCTGACAAATTCCCATGCAATAGCTACATCTGCTCCGCCTGACGTTGACTTATCGGCTGTTCCATCAAGCTTGTATAGTTGCCCTGTGGTACTGCCAAAGTATACGTATTGCACGTCGTCGCCAAAGCTTAGAGACGTCATAGCGGTCATCGATATATCGGATATGGTTTTCCATTTGACCCATCCTTTCGTCCGTGAATCAAACACGTACACATATTGGTTAGCAGCGCCGGCACTTGATGCTGTAGATAAAAGAAAAATTCTTTTGTTAGCAGTTGTCACAATTGATGCCTGATACTGCGATTTATCTATAGAAGGCGCACCAAACATCGTTGGATCAAGCGACAGCAACTTCCTAAGCTCAGTTGATCGAGCTACGACATTACTGCCGGCCCACTGCACCAGACCGTTGACGGATAACCATGTGACTGTCCCGTCGGTATTGCTTAATGATAATGGCGCGGAAATTCCAACTCCGGGACTTGCTACCCACACTTGCACATTAAATGTTGTGGGGTCGAAACCAATTACCGAGGTAACGCTATTTTCTTTGAGCACAAGCAATGTCGCCGACTGGCTGTTAGATTGCTGGATGTCATCGCTAAACATTGGGCACATAGCACGGACGATTTCTTTTTCCTGCCGTCCACCAACACTAAACGTTGCGCCTTTCTTCTGCACCCCAGGTTCCGTCAGATCAGGTAGCTCAGTGGTGTACAACTTGTACTCATCTGTTTGATCGATCGCCCATGATGCGTACAGTTTATTGGCCTTACTTACCCACAATCTGTTCTGAAATGTTGTGATAGACGACGTGCCCAATGGCATCGGATCGCGTCCAATTTCAAAGAATGTGCCCTGTTGATATGGCCCAGTCTCGTAGAACAATGCGTCATCCGGCACTTCATCAATGAGAGTAATCTCACGTGATGTAGAGTTGTTGTATGTTGCAGTCCATCCATTACCTGTCTTAGTCTGCAACGTGCTGGTTGTGTCGTCTACAGGGATGACTGCTATAAGCCTAAATCTACCATCAGGGAACAACGCGTTATTACGGCGATATACGATTACGTGTGAATACTTAGACGTAGATGAATATCCGTACGAGACGTAATGCTCTAGCCACGTAGTGTCGGTAGTCGCTGTGACATACCGTATTGCTGACGGCAGTGTAGCAACCTTGTATGTCGTTCCATCAGGAGCTGTGATGCTGTTCCATGTAACAGAGCTGACAGTCGTCCCACTGGTGTTGACATAGGAGAATGTGGGCGCTGCGTTGGTTGATACAAGCCGGATCTGTGAAGCAGCTGGGACATACGTACTTACCCACGTATCCAAATCTGTAGCAGACCCAACAATCATCTTGCGCTTTTCTATACATACATTGGATCCGTAACCAGCGGAGTTATTTGGGTTTAGCACTACACTCGTGCTTGCCAATGCGCTAGTGGTATTTACCGTAGCGCTGACATCGGACAACCCTGTCTCGAATCCTGTCGCATATGATTGATCAGCCTGTAACTCATATGGAGCCAATGCCGATGCAGATGATGGGTACCAACGTGTGAACGCGTACTCATACGTTCCGTTACCTTGGAGTGCAGAGTCACGCGCCATACTGCCTATTGAAAATGCTAGGCTTGATTGCGTAAACGCAATGTTGCTATTAAGAGTCAGCACGTCGTCCAAGAACTTGATGTAGAAGTACGAAACTCCCGTCTTTTGTGCAAGCGTGAGTTCGTACATGGCGAATGTCATGTACCTGTTTTGTCTGTCCCACTCACCAATGCTTGACCAATAGATGTCGCTACCTACTTGAAGTCCTAGCACAACATTAGGGTAGTTGCCGTTTTCGTCAACCAGAGCTGAATCAAACTCCCATTGAAAACTTAACGCATTGGCTTTACTGACGTCCAACGCCCCACCAGTGTCAGTCGTAGCCATGATACGCAAACGCTTGTTCTTTACGTAGCTTGCTTTGGTTGGACTAATGTTCGGGTTCGTCTGCCTGAAGCGGACATTGACAAGCCCGTTTGTGTTTGTGAGTGCGGTCAATGGTTCAACTGCTGTGAGGTTTGACGCAACTGCAAACAGCTTGATCATGTCAATACATATGTCTTGACTACCAATGACGGCTGTACTTTCAAAGCGTATACGTATCTTAGTCAGACTTGCTGCGAACTCACGGAAGTCAAGGACAATGTCTCGCAAATACCAGTCAGCCTCGTTCACAGCGTAAGCTTGCGTGTATTCTTTACTAAACGCACAGCCAGGGATATCCCCTGATGCATCCTGCCCGTAAACAGACACCTTGAACTTAACACTTCCCTCAGACTTGATGATGTTTGCAAACGAATAAAACTGAAGGTTATACAAACCTATCGTTGTGGATGTTGATGCAGGTGGAGCTTTCTCCGTAGGTAGATACTGGACAATCTGCTCAGCGTATTCACCTGTGTTGTCTAACAGTAAATACTTTTTGGTGTTTGCTCCATACGTCGGAGCATCTGGAGGTGAGGATATTGTTTTAGACGTATTGATCACCCACGCTTGGTTGACCTTTACAGACGCTCCACTACTAGTCCAGTCAGCTGCGAAGTTAGCATTTCCTGAGTCAGCGTTATCAACATAACCATCAAAGTCACCAGATGGAACAGTAGTGTTTGCCGTCGTCAACTTCATCAGATTACTTGACCAAACACTAGGCCATGCTGCGTTTGCTGGCTTAGCGTAATCGCTTTCCAATTTAGCCAAGTAGTAGTTATCAATATCGTTGACTAACGACACAGTAGTTGATGCGGTGCCGTTAGCCGAGATAGCCGTACCATTCAGCGTAGCAGAGACTTGAAACGCCGAACCACTAAGGCCTGTGGATATAACGAAGTACGTCGTGTTGGCTAAATGGTTAGTACCAATCGATGCCAACAACTGCACTCGGTCGCCAGCTGAAAATGTGTTTGTACCTGTGATTGATGCAGATCCACTTGTAAACGATGCCGACACACTCAAGTCTTGTGCAGCAAACGTTTTGATCTTCACTGGACGCAACGTTGGCACAGGTTTAATGTAATCAACCCCATTAATAGTAGGTGGTTGTATGTTTGGGATCGTCTCGACTACAGGTGTAGTTAGAGTGCCATCAATACGAAATAACGCGGTACCGTCTTTGCCTGGGACTCCGTAGATGTACTTACCATGCTGCTTCAAACGTACCTGCGACGCATCCGTCCATGTTGCTGTGCCAGATAATGCAGTTGACGCAGTTGTGCCAACTGTGTGCATATACACACTGGTGCCAGATACAAAGAACAATCTGTTACTAGATCCGTCGGCTGTTCTATAACCAATTAATGAATAGATTGGATTTGCCAGTGTACTTGCAAGCTGTGCTTGCATACCTGGGCGCGGAGCAAGAGCGAGTCCATCTACCCACAGATTTGTGGAGTCAGGGAAGAAACCAACATCCAATGAGTTCGCTGGCGTATTCGTATCAATGCCGATAAACCGCCGGTCGCCTAGCGTATAACTCTGCGTACCCCGACCAACCATTCGTGTATTATCTGGCATTACTGACACCCTCGTTTACCAAATGCATTGACCAAAGTTGCGTCTCTAGTCGTAGTATTTGCTAGTGTTTGCACGTTTGATATTGTACAAGTAGTCTCACCTTGTTGATGATATCCAGCTCCGCTAACACCTGACCCAAGAGTACCAAGAACGTACATCCTAAACATAGGTAGCGTAAATGGTAGATCTGCTTCCGTAGCGCCAGTTGAACACTGAATTGTATTTATAGTCCACGCGCATGGAGGAGCTGGATCAATCTGCCACGGTGGACATTCGCAATCCTCTATAGGCCCAACGCCAGTGTCGGCCATCGAAGCACGTGACTGGAATTGAGCTTTAAGTAACCTAGTCGTCGATGCATACGCAGCACTACTTGCGCGAGAACTTAAGTTTGCTACAACCTGCTTAGCCGGGATTACAGTAACAATGACTGCAATACTAGCTCGTGAACTGAACTTTGCAGTTACTTGTATAGATGGGATTACAGTTGCTGATGCAGCACTAGATGCATTTGATGAGAACTTTGCTTCTTGACTACGTACCTGCCCCCTTATTGCTTCGGCTGCAATACTTGCCTTTGCATTAAGTTGAGCTGTGCCTGATGCTCCACCTGTCTTTGTAGCTTGTGCAGCTAAACTAGCTTTAGCACTAATCTGCGATGACGCAGTGTTAGTTGACAGTGCAGTGTCTGCTAACGATGCATTAGACTTAAACCGCGCTTCAACCGAAACAGTTTTTATTGCCGATACTGCTAACGATGCCTTAGAACTTATTTGCGTTGTTGCAACTTTAGTGCGCGTAGCTACAGCAGCGCTACTAGCTTTACTACTTAGTTGTGCAGTACCTGTCCTTGATCGACTTACAGTTACAGCGGATGACGCTCTAGCCGATAGATTACTCGTTGCAACTTTATTACCAGCAGTCAGTCCTTGATCATAAAGACTAGCGTATGCAGACAATCTTGCTTCGACTAAACGAGTAACTGAAGCTAACGCTGCAGAACTTGCCTTTGAGGACAACTGAGCTGATGACAGCCTTGTCTTAAATACTGTCGATGAGTTTTCAGAACGTCCAGCTAATTGCGACGTAGCAAGCCTAGTTCTTGTTGCGTTGACTGCAATAGAACTGCTTGATGACAGCCGTGATGTTGAAGACTTACCTAGTGTGACTGTAGCTGCTGATGAAACAAAAGATTTAAACTGTGCGTTTGTAACTCTAGATCTAGATACACGCGCAGCTGAACTTGCACTCGTGGCAAGTTTTGCATCGGCAAAGCTACTTATACTTACTGTGTCGGCTAGTTCAAGTCGTGATGAGAATTGAGCCGAAGCTAACCTTGTCCTGGCCGGTGGGTTTGCATTAATTGATGCTGCACCACCTGCACCAAATGTTCCACTCTTAGAAGCCGTTCCAGCACCAAAAGAAAGACCCAAGACGCCAAATCTTGGGCCACCTCTTAGACCGGCTGTAGGAGGGAATATACCCATAGTTTATTAGTACAGATCAATCGTGATTGAACCAATGTTAAACGTAAGCGTATCGGTGTTGACTACAGCAACCGTAGTTGCAGTCTGAGATGGCGGAGTACCAGTCGTCAGCTCACCGTACCAGATAACGTTACCACCAGTAGAGTCAAAGTCCAGCGCTGTAGCATTCGACTGAACTGTAGTGATAGCAATGGCTGAGATTGTTGCACTACTTGTAATTGAAAACGACGGTGCGTTTGTACTAGCAATACGCTGTGCAGTATTCGCAGCAGCACTAAGAGCTGCTGCACCAAATGTAAGCGTTGCTCGGTTTGTACCACTGTAACCAGTGAATTCGGTAAGACCACCACCAGTATCAACATCCGTAGGTGTACCTGTCAACAATGCCACGTAAAGAGCTGATGGAGCTGTAATACTAGTACCAGCACCACCACCACGAAAGCAGTTCAATACAAGTCGCGCACCATATTCCGAAAACGAAACGTTATAAACAGGCATAATTTACTCCTAAGCTGGGTCAACCGTTGTCACTGGATTAAGTCCCGCAGTCGTAGTTAACGCTGCAGTCCAGGCTGACGTCGTATCGTCCTCAGTTGTTATCGTCATTGTACTAGCACTAATGTCAATCTTATTCCTCAAATATCTCAAGGACGATCGCACAGTTCTGTCATCTATAGGAACCACGGCGTATGCGCCAGTGGATACTGTAGTAATAGCGCCACCGCCAGCCGTCGCACTCAACTGGAATGTTGTTGCGCTTAAACTTGTCGAGATAACGTAATACTTAGTACCAACTGTAAAACTTGTTGGTGCGCTTGTTACAAACTGAACAGTATCTCCTGCGACAAATGTATTGTTTCCTGTAAATGTTGCGGAAGATATAGACGTCACTGACACATCACTAATGTTGCCAGTCATGTTTAACCTGCGACTCAACACTCCGTCTGCTATTTCAGCAACTGCCGAATCTGACAACTCAGCAGATGTGATTGCATCTGTAGCAATTGCAGCAGCATTAATAGCACCGGATGCAAATGAACCTGACGTAATACCACCGGATGCAATTGAAGCAACACTACCCGATACGTTTCCTGTTACCGATCCCACACTTCCAGACACAGATGTAATTGTTTGTCCAGTTGATATAGTTGTGCCAGTAAATGCCACTGTTGTTGTCGGTGATCCGATGTTAGCCCAGTCTAAACCTGCCTCACCTGCAGCACTTACGTCAAGTGTGCGACCAGATGTAGTTGGATACAAGCAAGCCTGATCACGCATTGTAAAACGTCCAACACATGAGCCAACAACACTTACAGAGTCAACCGTGCCAGTAGTAATAACGCACTCATATGATGAGCCATCAACATAGAACGCCCCACTTGTACTAATAGAAACAAAATTTAATCCTGTCACACCATCATAGTTAGTTGTAAGTGTTACTCCAGCTGTATCCTGAGTTAGGTTATTGTCTTTATACACAGACACAACAGGTGTTCCACCTAGAAGAAAAGGCGCACCCGTTGACGGCCTAAATGTCGTAAACATAAAGGTGATAGTGTCATTCTTACTGAAGTCGCCGATATATTTACTCATCGTACATACCCCACTAACGGATTAGCTGCGGTCGAACCACCTGTTGGCGCAGTCATGTCTATGATCAGAGCTTGCATTGCCCATAGGCGTGTGTCTGTTTCTGTCCATGCTCCAGCATTAGTTCGCTCTGTTGCTGACACATCAGCAGCACCACCAAGAAAACAAATACGGTCGGCTGCTGAATCTAAATCCCACGCATATACAGCACCAGTGTTTGTTGCAGTAGTAGGCGCAAAGGCTATCCTGTAGTAACTACCAGCATTTAATGTTGCCAGCGTAGCGTCTTCCCAGAAAATTTGCGATGGGTAGACCGTACCCATTGACACTTCATCTTTATCTACTATAACCTCTTGCAATACAGTAGTTCCGTCAGTGTCGTAAAGCCGTAATCGCCAATCACCGGCAGACATAGCACCGCCAATGCGAACTCCTTGGATTTTATACGTACTACATACTCCGGACGGAATCCTAAAATACATGCCCCATTCATCAGGTGTGCTACCAGTATTATTGCTTCGCGACGTAATTGTTTCAATAGGACACCCATACGATCTCGCACTTGTATTAATTTTAAAAATAGGGTTTTGGTTAGTTGATTTAGTTCCATTGTCAACTGCGTATGGGCCACGATGTCCATAGGCTACGTTAGCAAGTGTGCGTGACACAGTCATAAAGTCACCTGCGTCCCAACCAGCTCCACCACCACCGCCACTTACAGGCTGTAATACTAACGCTGCAACTTCACCACGTGTTAAATTAATAGATGATGGCAACGTTGCTGTTACGAAAGAGTTGTTATTACCGGTTACAATTGTCAGGGATGCATAATTCGTCAAGCCACCATTCCACGTCCCATTAGCAGCACCCGTAGTAGCATCAACACCTTGGATTCCTACACGTAATGCGTCCGGTGAACCTGTAACTGTTCCTTGTCTAAAAGATACAGACGTAACTGTCATCGCATCTTCTGCTCGAAATACAATTGCAAGACTATCAGTAGTAGCATCCAGTGTGTGCGTTTGGAATGCCGGTGTACCTCCGTTAGGTACAGGTATGTCAGGATATGAGAATTGAAATGCAGCCATTAATTCACCTTCAGTAAATTGCCATCCGCATCGTTAATATCAAATGTTACAGATGCTATTTGTTGGTTGTATTTCCTTGCTGCTGTAACACGGCGCAAAGACTCTACTGCAACAATGTCTATAAACGACTCATCGCAATATTGAATAAATGAACTTTCATCCGGAAACTCAATACCGCTTCCGTCAGAAAAAATAAGCATCCATACACCACCAGTGTCTTGTCCGGCAAACGTGCATTCCAGTTGTGTCATGATCCACCATCCGGGTTTACAGTTACGTCAGCAGTGTTACTTAATGTGCCTTCCCAAGCTGCCTCTGCGTCATCCTCTTTATACACTGCAATAGTGCCATTATTTACAACAACTTTGTTTCGCATTGCGCGTAATGCGGAACGCACGGTGCGTTCGTTAAACACATCCGCACTACTGCCAGAACTGTCAAGCAATCTATTTAATATGCCATCAGCAATACCTATAACTGCGTGTACGTGATCTGGCAGTATGACAAATTCATCTCCTGTTTGCGCAATTAATGTAAAGTCTTCCTCTACAGTCACTAACCCATTTGACTGAAGGAATGTAAGCACTGGTTTAGATTCACCGGCTAAATCACCTGTAACAAACAAAAGCGTTTGATGGTCATACGTTCCATCAAGTCCAACCAGAGTTGTTGAAAATTCATTTACAGATGGACTGACAGAGCTTGTCACTGTGCCTTCTGTCACATAATTCGACTTACGCAATATATCCATCAGCTTGCCAAACGTACCAGCTGCCACATGATCGGCATACGCCTCATCCCAGACAGAATCCGCTATAGCATTGCGAACTAATAATGTTTCAGCTCTGTTCTCAATACTAAATTGAAACAACGGCACATTGACTGTCAAGCTATCTACAACCGCGCCGACCAGCACTACAACGTAATCATTGCCAGCAGCGTAGAACCCAGCATCTGTGTTGTTACTAAGATCAA
>JACCDP010549936.1_pt1 | contig 20711 bp, 14 predicted proteins | sample 7445841 | NCBI WGS metagenome assembly JACCDP01 (sample SAMN15323441, study PRJNA562643) | freshwater metagenome | isolation source: river surface water | place: USA:Blue River Watershed | collected 2017-08-17
ATAAAGCTGATTGGGCATTCTCCTTTATGTTCAACGTGTTCGGCCTTGCCTAGGTATTGAAAGGGGGCGGTAACCGGCCCGATTGTGCGGGTGCTGCGGACAAACAGGTGGATGGAGTATCCTTTCGCTGCATGGTTGATCAGATTTTGTCCGCTTTCTGATTTCTGAGTGGTGTTGGACTGTGATTCCCAGTGGAAGAGCTCCCGGCTGATCGGGTAATCCCTGTACATGGTTGATGGGGAGAAGTCTCTGTCCGACTTGTTAAGCGTGACGAGAAGGGCGTAGGCCTTGCACCATGGAAAGTGCAGCACGCCGACGCCTTTTTGACCTGACTCAGTAAAAATGTCCCTGCCAAAGGCAGCCTGAATTTCGTCATTCCCGTAGTGAGCATGAAGCTCGAGGGGGAGGTCTGCGTACGGACGTAGACCGAGGGTATTAGTTATCCCTAGTTTGTATTCAGCGACTTCAGCGATGTCAGCAAGCCCTCGGGGATTTGATTTCAGTCGATTGAACGTATCCGACTTGTCGGTCATCCCTAACTTGCTGCCAGGCTTCTGCCAGATTAAGCCATGGAGCATGGTGGCGTCTCGATCGCCTGAGGCGATCATGCCGAGTCCGGATTGGGGCAATCCTTTGATGGCCTTCAAATAGTTGGGGCCGGTTGCTTGTGCGATGCGTTCTGCCGCCTGCTTTAGGGGTTCGTAGTCTGGTTCCGGTTCGGCGACTAAGCCTAGTGCTTCGTTCTTCCATGCGCTCCACGATTTAACGTCAAGAAGTCGGGCAGGGTCGATTTCGTAGGTATGGATGTAGTTGCCAAATGTAAGTCGTTTTCCGGTGTCCTGTTCGAAGGTGGCTACAGTTTCCTTCACGTAGTTCTTGAGGTTCGAGTAGGCCGCTTTGATGTTGGCGACAACCTGCTCCATGGCCTGGGCTTCCAGTTGGATGGAGCAACCGGCTGGCACGTGGGGGAATCCAGACTCCACTTCTTTCTTGATGTTGAAGCGGCGGCCCGAGAGTAATGCCGCGAACTTTCGGTCAACGCGGTATTTTTTGTGCATCTGGGCTACGAAATCGAGAACTACTAGGCATTCCTTTCCTCTGGCATGTCGAAGGCCTCGACCAAGTTGCTGCAGGAATACGGTCAGGCTATCCGTCGGACGCAGGAATAGAACGAGGTTTGCCTCGGGGATATCGACCCCTTCGTTGAATAGGTCTACGGTGAAGATGAATTTCAGATCCCCTGATCTAAGTCGCTGGATGGCAGCCTTACGGACTTCGTCGTTTGTCAGGCTGGTAAGTGCGATGGAGGGGATTTGCTTCTCATTGAAGCTCTGGGCCATGAATTCGGCATGCTTGATGCTGACGCAGAAACCAAGGCCTTTGATTCCGCCTATGTTACCAAAGCTGTAGCGCTCGAGCGCCGATAGGATCGCTCCCAGGCGTTGACTCGCTGTGGCATTGTCTTCGACGTAGGCCTTTTCGAGTGCCGAGGTCTTGTACTTCCCTTGTTCCCAGAATGAGTTGTCGGCGAGGCTTACAGGGTCGGCTACGCAAAAGTATTGGAAGGGGCAGAGGAGCTTTTCTTCCAGCGCCTCGGGCAGGCGAAGTTCGGCTGCGATCCGGTTATTGAATAGCGGCAGGATTGAGTCCCCGTCCATGCGCTCCGGGGTGGCGGTCATCCCGAGGAGTATCTTTGGGTCGAAGCCACCAAGGATATCGGTGTAAGTATTGGCTGCCGAGTGGTGGGCTTCATCAACGACGATAAAGTCGTAGTAGTTACGGCCGAGCTTTTCCCAGATACGTCGCGACTGTACAGTCTGTACGGTGCAGAAGAGGTGATCCATGTTTTGGGCTTCGCCGGCTGACCCGCCCATGAGTTCTCCAAATCCGGCATCCTTAAGGACGTGGCGAAAGGTTTGTAGGCTCTGATTTAGGATTTCTTCTCTATGCGCGAGGAAGAGTAGCTTTGGCCGCGTTCCGCCTTTTGCGTCGCAGAATACTTTGTAATCGAAGGCAGAGATCACCGTCTTTCCTGTTCCAGTGGCGGCTACCAGGAGGTTGCGATAGGACCCGCGAACCGAACGCTCGGCTTCGAGTGTGTCCAGGATGCGCTGTTGGTATGCGCGCGGGGTGACGTCGAATAGGATGATTGATTGCCCTGGAGTCTGTTCGGTTCTTCCCGCGATTAGCGCATCTTTGAGCTTCTTAGAATCCCTTTGCTGCTGGTAGGTTCGGAATCGAGGGTCATTCCAGTAAGTCCCAAACTCGCCTTCGAAGGCTCTCAGTATGTTGGGGAGATCGGACTGTGTGGCTTTCAGGTTCCACTCCAGCCCACCCGTCATTGCGGGATTGGACATGTTAGATGAACCTACGTATGCAGTCGAAAAGCCGCTGGCTCGTTCAAAGTAGTAGGCCTTCGCGTGTAGTCGGGTGCTGTTGGTGTCGTAAGATATCTTGATTTCCACGTTGGGGTATCCGGAGAGACGCTCGATCGCTTCGGCATCTGTGGCCCCCATGTAGGTCGTTGTGATGATCCTGACTGGGATATTGCGATTTCTGAGGTCTTTGAACCCATCCTCGAGGATGCGTAGCCCAGAGTTTTTGATGAAAGAGACTAGGATGTCGACGCGGTCTGCGGAGCGCATTTCGGCCAGAAGTTCGTTGCTAAGCTGCGGCTTCGCTGGTGCACCGGTGAATAGGGCGCTTTGGCTAAGTGGTGTGGACGGTGGTATCGGCAGTACGTTGCGACCTATTGCTCGGACTCCCTGTAGGAATTCGCTACTGATCTCAACTTTGTCACCGCCAAGCTTTGGGTTGAATCTCTCAAGCGTTGCGAGGACTGCGTTTGCTACCTCGAGCTGCTTGGTTCTGGCGTCGTCTTCATCGACGGACTCAAGAGTCTGGAGCGTGAGTGCGTTAAGGAAACGCGCAAGTAGGGCGGGGGCGTCGTCTTTGCCGAGCTTGGCTCGTTCATGCTCCAGGCCTGATGCCTTAAGGGCATCACTAAGCCTCTGGGTGATGATCGCCTCGTAGAGCCCCGGCTTGATCTCGTTCATGGGCCTAAGCTTTGAGCTGCCCGATCTTAGATCCAGGACATTATTAGACGCGGCTTATTATTTAACTTTTGCACTTTATGGGTATTTTACGCGGGCTCCTGCCACGGTTTCTCCGGGCTCGCTGCGTCATGTCCCGCGCCAAGTACTCCCTCTACGTTTTAGGTCAGACAGAGGCCCTTATCCTGTGCGCAGGATGGTCACTCGTGCACTTCATGTAATGACTGGATTAGCCAGGTTAGGCGATGTTCTCTTCCTCGGTCTTCAGGTCAGGGAAAATCACTAGGGTCAGGGCGCCTAGGACTTCTGTGCGCGACTGGATATCCTCTTTCTTCCACTCATTTGAAGGAGTGTTACCAAGTGCGTTGGTCAGGATGTAAGGCGACATTGCGAGCAGGGGCTTCTTTTCTGCGAACAGCTTATTACCGAGTGATGGGTTCACCTTCGTAAGCGCGAGGTTTCCGATCAGGCCGATATGTTCCTCATGCATGACTTTGAGGTCATTCCTAGGCAGATTCAGGTAGGTGACCCATGATTCCGAAAGAGTCTGGGGCATTACGTGCTCGATTGTGCAATCCGCGACCTCGCCTGGGTACTCGTTCCCCATCTTTTGTTCGTTCAGCCGCAGCAAGAGATATTTGGTCACGCTCGTATTCTTGTCGTAAAGGTTGGTCGTCCGGAGGCTCCGTAGGACGTCAGTATCGGTCGGGTACTTGTAGGTCTGATCTTTGGGCTCCAAGTCCCGGTCGTTTAACAATTCGCCTTTGAGCCACTCGTGGACATCCATACCCGCCGGGAAGTTGTCGTTATACTCCTTGCAGAGTTTGATGAATATCTTCGGAAGCAGCTGGACTTTATCGCCGCAAATTGAGCGTCGGATGAAGTAGCTCTCGAGCAGCCTGATTGCCGATTCTAACTGACGGTTGTCTACGTCGTCCTCAAGGAACCTGAGCAAGAGAGGATTGGCCGCCTGGAAGTCCAGGCTCTGGAGTCTCCTAATCTCCTTGAGCAGGGACGCAGGTAACGTGCGATCGACGAGGGGTGAGTCGGGGTGCGTAAGAGAGACGTACTTGGAGCAGAGCGCCTTCAGGGATCGTAGGAAGCTCAGTTTTTCCGTTGAGGAGTTATAGTTTTCCCTGAAGAAGTGATGGACCCGCTTCTTCTCAAGGTAGTCTCCGTTCCGCATCAGCAGGCATCTCACGTAGTCATAAAGAATCGGCTCGGCCGCCTGTGTGGCGTCTTCAACAGCTAGTGCGCCGGATAGGGCATGGAAGTTTCTCTCGACCGGCTCCCAGTAGTCGCGATGGAATGATACCGCTTCGTCTTCATCTTTGAACACCTGGTTACGGATTAGATCTACCGGCGAAAGGGGTTTTCCGCGGTCGTTGATAGTCTCGAAAATCTTCTGAGGGTCGTCGCTGGAGGTGAGTTCGAGCTGGACTACCTTGAGGCTTTGCATCGCTGCTATGAAGGAAAGGAACTTCTCCTTTGCGACGATCCTGCCTTCTGTCTGTAGGTGGCTCCTTAATTCTTTGACGATCGTAAGGTATGCGACCTTGAGGGTGTCTTCATCAGTGACGCCGCTAAGATCTTCCTGCGTATAGATCTTCTTGAAGGTATCCCTATTCACGCTTTGGGGGACAAACTTAAGCTTATCAACGAAAAGATCTGACTGATCCCATCTGTTTTCAAGGTACTTGTGGCCAAGCTCCTTGATCTGTTCGCGGTAGAACTCTGCAAGGTCCTCGAGGGCGGAGCGTTTTCCAGCGGTCAGCGAGGGCGCTTCGCAGGCTTTCGTGATGAGTGCGACCTGTTCGTCCGCAATCTTACGTGAGGCGATCAGGATCAGCGAAAAAGTGGTGAGTCGTTGTTGGCCATCGATCACGTTGTATTTCCTGATCTGTAGGTCGCCTCCGTTTGAGGCGGGCTCGGTCACCATGAATCCGATGAAGTTGGTCTCGTTGCTAGGCCTCGCATCGGCGAGCTCGCAGGCGTATTTGAGGAAGAGATCGACGCGTTTTTTCTCCCAGGCGTAGTTTCTCTGGAAGAGCGGAATCCGATATTGGATTCGCTCGGCGCCTAAAAGTTCTGCTATGGGGCGGAGTTGCGGGTTCATGGTTTATCTGTTCGAGGTGATTCTAATGAGGTGATTGAGTGTTGAGATGGCTTCGTTTAGGTTCTGGAGGTCTTTTTCGGTCGGTTTAAGGCTCCTGAAGTGCAAGATGTTGTTACGGGAAGAGGTCGCAGCGTTGAGGTACTTTATGCCCGTGGTGACCATTTCTTTCGTCACCGCGTCGCATGATAGCGCGGCAAGCTTTCCTTTGCTGAGGAGCTTCACTTTTTCGCCCATCGTCAGAATATGCGGTCCGGGCCGTCCTCCCTTCAGCCTGGCCTCACGTTGTTCTCCTTCGATGGATTCGAGGTAGTCATCGTCACCGTAGCCCAATTGGAGGAGCACCTCGGTGAGCATGCCTTCTATCTTCGATATCATGAAGAAAGGCCGGGAGATGGGGTAGAATTCGCGGAAGATTCCGTGGAGGTCCGTGAAGCCGACGATGTGTCCCTCGTCGTTGGTGATGATCAGGTGCAGTTTGTCCTCCTTGATCATCTTGTCTATCGTCTCGATCAGACTGTCGGTGCTGTTGGCGCAAAAGAAGATCGGTCGGATAAGCTGTTCAAGGCTGCTTCTCGCGTCGTTCGATTCGATATGTCTGGCGAATGATAATGCATCGATGACTCCTTTCGGCTTTCCTGTCTCATCTTCTATCAGCAAGAGGGCGCTTTCATTCCGCTCGATCATGAGCGACGCCATCTTGTTCAGGGTCCACTCTGAAGACGTGACGATGGGTAGGTTCTCCCTGCCCATGTGAGCGCAGGGAAGGGCCAGCAACTGCAGCTTCTCCTGCGCCTCGTTCCTGTTGTAATCGGAGGGCTTTGGCTTGATGGAAATGACCGCGTTCGGAGGCGAAGCCGAGATCTCCGGCTCCACTACGACCTTGCGGGAGAAAAGCCAATTTTGTATCCGTTCGATGTCCTCTACGGTCTTCTCCTTGGGATCTACGCCGAAATGCTGCAAGAACGGTTCTATTTGCATCAAATTAGGCATGCCGGTCTTTTTGACGTTCTGCACGATATCATGAATCTCATAACTGATCCCTTTTGCTGCCATTAATGGTTTAGTATCTTCTTTTATTTTTAGTTTCAACTGCTTTATCCTTGGTCATGTCCCTCAGCTCTTATGTCGCAACAATCAGTGTGATTAAAGGCCGACAGTGTTCTGTTTCGGTCGAATCATATCAACGCCCTTATAGCTGGGGTGAGGCGCAGATAGAGCGCCTCTTCGTCGACCACTTCATGCCCCTCGTGGATGGGACGGACCTGGCCTTCCGGGGCGATCCATTCGTCGGGACGGTCGTCCTCCTGCCTAAGTCCGGGCGCGACAAAGCGGCCGAGATCATCGATGGCCAGCAGCGTACCGCGACCCTGACCATGACGCTGGCCCATGCTCTGCGACTTATGAGCGGACACGGAAGTCCCAGCCTTCGCTCGTCTTTCGAGGGAATCCTCACCGGCCCGGGCAATGATCCTTGGCTTTCACTGCGCGATCAGGATCGCGCCAGCTATTTGGCGATCATGAACCCTCAGCTCACCGTCGACCAGGTTCATAAGAAGATCTCTGCCGACCGTAATGCCGCCATGGCGGCCTCCGATAGCGCCCCAGGCCGCAAGCCTGCCGTCATAAGGCGCGCTATTTACGATGTCTTGGACCTGATCGACGATCAGATCCAAGATTACCTCGAAGTAGCCGCCAGGAAGGGGGGTATGAGCAAGGATGCCGCTTTGGTTCGCTTGGTGGAGTTCATCCGGGATGGCCTCAGGGTCGTCGTCGTCGAGGTCGACAGCCCTGGGCAGGGTCTGGCCGTATTCGAGGCGCTTAACACCGCCGGACTCCCTCTGACTTTGGAGCAGCTTCTCAAGAACTGCCTAATGCGCGTGTTCAACAGTCCTGATAAGCATAAGCGCATCGATGATCGGTGGGGGCGCTTCGAGAAGGCTATAAAGGACGGAACACGGCGTACGCGCTTCCTGCTTCACTACTACATCGCCCACCATGGCCCTGTGACCGCCAAGTCGGCCTATGGTTGCTTCCGAACGCTTGCAGAGGACGTCAAGAAGGGCCGGCTGCACGCTGGGCTTGATTGTTTCCTAGATCACCTCGAGGACGGCTGGGACTTCTATCGCTCCATCAAGGGGCCGATCAAGACACTGGGCGGAGACGTTTGCCTTCCCGGCCTGCTTGCGGCGCGCGATGTCCTTCCAGCCAATCACAAGGAGACCGGCGTATGCCGGGCGAGCTATGCCCTGGAGTCCGCTCTTATCCGCTTCCAGGTATGCCGCAGGGGGCTTAGCTCGCTGCGCTCAGCCGTAACCATGCTCTGTGGCGTCATCCGGCGGGCGTCCGCCAAAGGCGTCGACCCCAAGGGGCTGGAAGAGTTGATCCGAAGGGAACTTGGCCGTATCGTGCCTAAGGACGAGATTTTCGCCGAGGCGGTCGCGTCTTGGTCCAAGATAAAGTCCAGCAACCGGCGCGCCATCTTGTTCCTTCGTCGCATCAACCAATTCCTACGCGCCGGCGGCAGGGAGTCTCTGGTGGACCTCGAGGAGTTCAACGTGGGCGAGCTTGATCCGATCTGGGCGATTCCGCCCCAGCGCCATATCTCGGACGACAAGCTTTCCTCCTTGGGATTCCGTGGAATCGAGGAGTTCGACGTGATGACATCCTCCATCGGTAACCTCATCCTGAAGCCTAGGCAGGGCAGGGAGGCGTCCGTTAGGGCTAACAAAGGGGTCACGCGGGCCAAAGCCAATTCCAAGGCCTTGAAGGCCCGTGGGAAATGGCTTGGGGCGGCCGCGTGCCGCGTCTGGTACTTCTGATCAGATCAGTCCTTCGAGGACCATGGAGCCGGAGGGTTCTTTGCCTTCGTCGATTAGCGCCAATATCGTCTCAAGGGGCGAACTGGTGGAGTCTATTCTTTCGGAGATGATCTCCATCCCTGCGTTTGCGTACTCCTCGAAGATCAAGATCTGCTCATCCTGGTTTCCTTCCTTGGATCTTAGGATCTCATTTCCTTTGGTAGCGCTGATGCCGAGCAGGGAGAGGAAGCCCGGGCCACATGAAGGCTGGAGGTAGTTGATCGGAAACGCCTTTCCGGATTCGAACTCATTTATGGGAGAGCGTTTCTGGTTATTAGCCCCGACGAACGCGGCGAATATGAGCACGCGCCAGATGTCGGTGAACACGGCCTCGTCACCTTTTATGAGGCGTTCGATCAGCGCATCATGTTTCTTGTCTCTGCGAATTCGGCTCATGTTAGGAAATCTCAATAATTTGGGTGTGTTCGAAGGAATCTTCCTTGAACAGCTGTAGGGTCTTTCCGTCGATCGTCATGCTTCTGCTGGCCCTTTCGTCGGTGAACTGGGTGTTGTGGTAGCGAAGGTAGTATCGTTTACCGATTCTATGTGTCTGCTTGAAGACTTCGTCGACGCCTCCTTCGTACTGGCTGGAAGAGATCATGGCCACCACTTGGTTCGCAAGTTCGGGCATGATTCTGGCGGTGGCTTTCCGCGTCTCGTTGTCCATGGCGCCGAAGGGTGAATCCATGACGACCGGATATACCGTGCCTGCGAGGCCTTGCAGGATGGAAGGCACCTCGGCGCGGCGCCTGGAAAGTTCGATGAGACTTCCGATGAAGCACAATGACAACGCTTGGCGAAGGGCTTGGTTTCGAGCGACGACCTCTCCGTTGGCTTTGATCACGTTGATGCGGAAGTTTCCGTCGATCGTTGCTCGATAACCGACCTGGTTGATGGATTGCGCGAAGTGTTTATTGATTTCTGCTTGCAGCGCCGGGATCAGTTCTGCGGTCTCAGCGGCAAGGATCTGCTTCAACGTCTCTATGGAGCTATCGATTGCCTTGACCTGCTTCTGGGCTGTCTGGGCGGTCTCTTCGTCGTCGGTGAGCTCATCGATTTCTTTCTGCAGATCCGAGATGGTCTTCTCGATCAGCGGCAGCCTTTCTTTGAGTTTGCCTATCTGTACCAGGTACTCGTCTCGAGAAATATTCAGCGTGTTCCTGCGATCCTCGAGTTCTCGTACCGAATTGTCATTTTGACTTCCCAAAGTCTGCGTGATTTCCTCGATCTGCTCGAGCGTGCGCTTGCGCATAGTCATAGACTCGGCCCGCAGGGTCCTGATCTCCTTGAGCTTTGCGCGGGCCTTTTCTGAGCTGGCGTCGAGATGTCCGATGGATTGGTCAAGCGCGCCGACGGCCGTGTTGAAGATCTGGTCTCCGGCGATCTGCAGAAGGCTTTCTACGGCTGCTCGATGGTTGGATCCAGGCTTCAGTTCGCGCTGACAGATGCAGCTTTCGGCGTGCAAAAGGTCGTTCAAGAAGGTGTCCAGCACCTGCGCGGGGATTTGTCCGTCCCTACGCCATTGGTCCATCATCTGCCGCGAAGGCGCGATTAGCGAGCTTCCTACGATGGAGTAGCCGTCTTCATTGATCAGTTTTTCAAGGGAATCCGTCAGTTTTTCGATCTTCTCCTTCAAGGCGGATGCCTGTGATTCTAGTTCAGACCTTTGTTTCTGAATATTGGCCACGCTTTGGTTGGCCTCTAGCTTAGCGTTGGTCTGTCGGATCTCCTCGTCGCATGCAGTGATCTCTTTCTTTGCGGCCGCGATCTGGTCTTCCGTCGTTTTTTTCTGTTCCAGTGCTTGTTCCCTGGTCTTGATTAGCGCCGATTTCTCCTCAGAGGCGTTATCGCTCAGTTCTTTCACGAACTTACCTCGGACGTTCTGATGTTCCAGGTCGTCTATCGTTCGCTGGATCAATTCGAGTCCCATCATGTTTCGGATGGCAGCAGACACCGAATCTGACGCACCTTCCGTCGCGTACTTGTCGATGTTCTCCCCGTTGAAGAAGAGGAAGTTGGCGATGCCCGGGGGGACCAGTGAGCGGATTTCTTGCAGTTCGTTTGTGGGTTGTGAGATAATTCCGAGCGCGTTAATAACGCGTACCGATAGGTCTCCTTCCGCCTTGAGTTTCTGCTGAGCCAGGGTGATCGTCCTGGTCACGATTACCTTCTTATCTCCGCTGGTGAAGGTTAGCTCGACCATCGCAAATGTTGAATTCGGATCCTTGGCGTCAAGCTCTGACTTCTCGTTGATCAGTCGGTCTTTCTTCTCGAAGTCGCTTGTCAGAAATTTGCTTCCGTGAAGCGTCCAGAGGAAGGCGTTAAGCAGTGTGGTCTTGCCGAATCCGTTCTCGGCGTGGATGACGGTCACATTCCGCTCTTTATTGCCGCTGAAGACGATTTCCTGACGGTTATGGAACTGACGGAAGTTCTCGAGAGTAAGTTTTTCTAGGATCATGTCACTTGGTCTTGGTGTGTGCCTTGATAATGTTGACGAGTTTCACATTGATGTCGTCGCGTCGGATCATGTTCATCACCTGCCGTTCTTCCTTTAGGCAGTCTTTGATGATTTTCTGTACGACGGGGTCGGCGTTCAGGTATATTTGCATCGACTTCGTCCGGTTGAGCGGGCGGGGGCTAGGGGTATCGGTCATAAGAATAGTATTAACTACCTAAAAGGTTGTACCTGGTCCGCAAGTCAAGAACCACAGCCGAGGCGGTATGCCGGTTCTGCGCTGTGGTGCAGAATTCATCAATTCGTTTCAGCTCGGATTTAAACATCTTTCTTTCGGTGTTGAAGTTCTCGTCGTCAGGATCGGTTTCTGGCGGAGCCACTACGAAGTCATAGATGATGGCCTTGTCCTTGTTGTCCGCCTTTCTGAGCAGGCGGCCTCGCCGCTGGACGAACTGCCGTGGATTAGAGGAACTCGCGAGGATGAACCCGCATTCGAGGGCTGGTAGGTCGATGCCTTCGTCTAGGCAGCGAATCGCGACGATTCCGTCTAGCTCGTCCCTGCGCATCATGCCTAGGATTCTCTCACGCTCCTCCTTATCTTCTTTATAGGTGAACGACGCGATGCGCATGTCATGGGTTCGTCCCAGGAGCATGCACACGGACTCGATCTGCCTTTTTGCTTCTTCGCGATCCTGGGCGTCTTCAAGCGCCCGACCATCACCACAGTAGAACAAAGCGCGCTTGGGCATTGTTTCCATATTGCTAATGAGCTTGTCCAGCTCGACCAGTTTGTTCTGGGCGGCGCCGATGAGCCGGGCTCTCTTGATCAGGAGGTACTTCGCGTTTTCGCTCAGACTGTCACCGGCGCCGGCCATCGCTCTTCCGATCTGCCGGGAGATGTCCATGTAGGCGACGGATTCTTCCGGGGTCAGGTTGACCACGACCGGATGATACTCGTATTGCGTCAGGAAGCCTTCCTTGATCGCTCGCGCCAGCGGGAACTCGTAGACGATCTTCCCGAAATAATCGAACAGGACCTTGGTCCCTTCCTCGTCTCCGTGCCTCTCGGGGGTCGCCGAAAGCCCGAGGCGGATCTTGACCGATGCCGGAAGCATCGTCTGCATCTTTTCGCTGCCAAGATTATGCATCTCGTCTGCGATGAGCATGTGCGAGAAATCGGATGACTCTGCGGCGAACTTGAAACGACGCTGGAACTTCTCCGTGATGAATGTGCTGTTGCTGACGACGATGACGACATCCTTGGCGATCCCTAGGCTCAGCTTGGAATAGGCGAGATCCAGGTCGTCCGCCCAGTTGCCGTAGCCATCGTAGCATGAGACGGGGTCGATGCCAAAGCTCCGGATATCCTTCTCCCATTGCTCGCAGAGGTTCACGTAAGGACACATCACGATCACGGCCATCCTCCCCGTCGATCTTCCGGAGATGAGAGCGGCCAAGGACAGGGCGGTGAGCGTCTTACCCGTCCCGGTCGCCATGGCCAGGATGCCGCACGTCAGGCCGTCATTTTTGTTCGCGGACCAGCTCCTGATGGCCTCTTTCTGGTACTCGCGGATGGTCAGCCAGCTCGGAATTTTGAGCGCGTCAGGGGCGGGGCCGGAGGATCTCCGTGGCGTCGGTTTATAGGGACGGTCCTTCCTGAGCTCGAGGATCTTGGCCTTGGCCGCGGCGGGCAGGGTGTACACCTCTACGTTCGGATCCTTGTTGTCCCAGATACGGTTGAATTTCCTGTGGGTATCCTGCGACATCGCTTTGAGCGCGCCACCGTCCCATTCGCAGAATACGCTGATGGATTCGAAGTTCCGATTCCCCTGGATCGAATCATTGTAAGATCCGTTGAACGAGGCGATGTCGCCTTTATCGTCAATGAAGGTTCCGAACTTGTCATGGAAGTCGCCTCCGGCCAGATCGGCCTTAGGGAGCGCGAGCTTGAAGTCGATAACCCCGTCCGCGATCAGCCATGCCAATGCGTTGAGGGTGTCGGTCTCCATCGAGACCTGTAGGTCGTCGATGTTCTTGAGCAGCGCGGACTTGAGCGCGTCGTCATCGCGTGCTCTGATCCCTTTCAAGAGCGCGTCCCAGTCGGCCTGACTGAGCTTGGGGCTGGCGATCCAGCGTGCCTTGCCGCCCTTCTCGGCGAATTTCTTCATGCCGCGTGCGGCGTCCTTGAGCCACCCGGATGCGAAGAAGCCCACGCCTCGGTCGTAGGTCACGCTCTGCTCGAGGCATAGCTCCAGGATGTCGTCGTTAAGGATCGTCGACGAGGAGTCATAGACTCCGCTCTTCACGGTCTCTTTAAGGGGCATTTACATGCCACTTCTAGGTGGTTTCACCTAGCGGATCAACCCATACCTTGGGTGGAGATATTATATCTATCTTTCCAGGGCGATCTCCAGCAAGGCCATGTGGCTTCCTTTGGCTTTGATCGTAGCATCAAGGATATTGAGGCCTCGCTGAAGGTGCCGCTTGAAGTACTCCGAAGGGTCGATGGGACCCGATTTAGCGATCTCCTGGCGGTGCCGGATCCAGAAGGCCGAGGCGATCTCGTCGGAGTAGTCGCCGGCGAAGATATGCCAGTTGACCGAAACGACCTCGTCGGCCTTAAGCCGCTTGGCGGTATTCCCGGTGGATTCCTGATGGTCGCTGGAGGCTTTCCTTGCGTCTTTACCGAATGGGGGCGGGGTAGATTCCTCCCTGAGCGAGGCGCAGACGGCCCAGCGCATAAGCGTGTTCCAGTTCTTAATGCCGGTCATCATTTTTAGGGATTTCATTTGGGTGCTCCCAAGTGGGGTAGCTACGATGGTCTGGATGGGGGCTTTCATGTCAGGCGAAGTATCCTTCGGTCACTTGGGTCGATTTGGTCTTTTCGTTGAATTCGAGGGAGTACATCTTGCCGATACCAGGTTTCATGGCATCCAAGAACTTCCCGTGAATCTCGGTGTCCGTCGAAAGGATTACGACCTGATGAGATGCCTGGTGGAAGTAGTTCTCGGCTAGGTTCATGCGGTGCTTCTCGTCCAATCGCCCCATGGGCGTATCGATGACTGTGGGGAGCGGGCGACCGGAGGCTTTGCTGAGGCCCCAGAGCACGGCATAGGCGAGGATCTGGCGCTCACCGTGCGACAGGTGGTCGCTTTCGATGACATTGCCGTCCGGGCTGGTCAGCGTCAGCTCAAGCGATGGGGAAGTGATCCGGATGCTTTGGATCAGGCTAACTTTGCCCACGAGGCGCAGGAAGGCGTCGGTGATCAGGTCTGATACCTGGGCCAGCTTCCTCTCCGTGGAGGTCTCCATGAACTTTTTCACGGACTGCCGTGCTTCTAGCGCACGGCGCAGCTTATTTTCGACCTCACGCAGGTCCCTGAATTTCCGCTCGGCCTCTTCCATGTTGTTCTGCGCGGAGACGAGCCTTGCGGTGGCCGGCCTTGCCCTGGCTTCATGGAAATCAAGGTTGGCCAGCGCTTTGACGTGTGCTTTATGGGCTTCTTTCTTCTTGTTGAGGAAGACGGTGATCTTGCCTGCGTCAGGCATGTTCAGGAGATCGGCCCTGACCTGGCTGAGCTCATCGATTTTCTTGGCGGTCAGCTCAACGAAGTCCTTGATGGCCTGCCTTGCTGCCGGGAGGCCTCTGGACAGGCAGTGTTCCAGCTTGGGCTCGAGCCTCTCGTCGGCTTCGAGCACCAGTTCTGAAGACTTGGGTTTCTTGATCCTGGTCGTCAGCAAGGCTTTCTCGATCTCGCGGAGGATGTCGGTCGAGCCCACGGATTTCGAGAGGTGGGTGATCGTCTCCGCGTCACGCTTCTCATCATGGTCTGCCAGCATGAGGGATTTGAGAACTTTTGATTCGGACTCCGCCTGGGTCCGCGCCGTCTTCAGAAGTTTTTCCGTGAGCAGAAGGAAGGCCGGTCCTTCCGCGAGCGATCGGTATTGGTCCTTCATACCTTCGACCTCGATGCTCAAAGCTTCTTCTTTCTCTTTGATGGCCTTGCTGGCTTCGAAGAGCTTACCGCCTGCTTCATCGTACCTCTTGTTGGAATCTTCCACGAGTTTCGCCGCCTTCTGTTCCTCTTTGCGGGCAACCTCGAGTTCCTGCTCGGATTTCGTGGCCTCAGCCAATGCTTCCTTGAGCGTGGTTTCGGCGCCCTTGAAGGCCTGCAGCTCCTTCGCGTAGTTCTTATCACCCTCATGCTTGCCGATGTACTTAGAGAGATCCGATTCGAGTCGCGCCACCACGTTGAATCCCAGCAGGCAGTCGATGGCAGATCGGATCAGTTCGCGGGTCTCCTTCTTGTCGGCAAGCCTCAGGATGTCTTCGCCGTCGAAGAAGAAGAGGCTGGCGAGGGAGGAGGGGAAGTAGCCTTCGATGTGTTCGTTCCAGTTCGTTGCGAGCGCCGGATCGATCTCCATCGCGTTCTCATCCGGAAGCACGTGAACGCTAAACTGCTCCTCGACGTCGTCTTTGAGCTTGGCCCAGCTTCGGGTTACCTCGAGGCGCTGCACTTTGCCGGCCACCTTGCGGTGGTAGGTCAGCGTGACGCTGGTGCTCTCGCCGGCCTTTGCCGTCCTGCACATCAGCGATGCGAGGTACTGGTTATAGCCTTTGCTTCCTCGGTTGGTGCACTGCGCGTTACGACCATGGAGGCAGAGTAGGATTGCGTTGCGCAGCGTCGTCTTGCCTCGGCCGTTGAGGCCGCCGACCAGGATCACCGGCTTCTCCGGGCTGGCGGGCGTAAGGTCGATAGTCATCTCCCCGGCATAGATGCCGAGGTTGCTGAGCCTGAGCTTTTCGATAATCATCGTCTATCTCAAGCGATGGGTTGTTCGGGCGCCTTGGGCTCTTCTCCCTCCGTCTCTTCGACCCTGAAGCCGCCTAGGCCGAGTTGGAGGTAGAATTGCTTGGCTTCGTCGCGGGACCCAAAGAGATGCTTCTTCATGATATCGTCTATTTCTTCCATCATCCCGGTGCGCCGCGAGAAGTGACGCATGTTGTTTTCTAGTCCGATAAGGTCCCGGATCATCTCGTAGCGGTTCTGGTCTCCGTCGCACGATTCTTTGAGGGTGGCGAAGTCTTCTGGCTTGAGTCCGAGGCTGTCGTCCATGCGCAGGCCTGGAAAGTCTAGCCCGGTCATCTCTTTAAAGATAACAGGAAGATTGTCTTCCAGTTCATGCTTTTCGGTGACCCAGATCCGGCGGATCTCATGCATTTCAGGCATCGTGATGAGTTCGAGCGTCTTCACTTCCTCCGGACCTAGTCGGCGTGCCTCGGATTGGGCCTTCAGGAGGAGGCGAAGCCAGTTCTCGCGCGAAGACTGCGTATAAGGCCCGGGCACGGGCTGGCCGTTGAGCATGGTGACGTTGCCTCCCATGCGGCGGAAATCGCGGAGGAGGTGATCCTTGTGCTCCGGATTCTTGCGGAAATCCAAGGCGTTACGAAGGTCGAGCATCGGCTTCATCCACTTCTTCTCGTGGTCGTTCCGTACCATGGCCGACATGGATTTGTCCTCTTCGACAAGCGTGCAGACCCAGCAGCCGAACCGGCTGTCTCCGCAGGACGGCGTGGTGGTATCCACGACGAGAGGGCATTCGCCGTCAGCCGAGGCGCCGGCGTACATGCCCAGCAGATCCTTGTTGTTGTGTCCCCATGGGTTCTCATCCGAGGTGAGGTAGGTCCAGACATCGTCGTTGGACCAGTCTTCGATGGGAGTGTAGACCATGCAGCCGGACATCGTGCTGTTCGGGCTGAGACGGTCGCGGGCGCGGAATTTCTCATTGCGAGCGAGCACCTTGGCGCGTGCGTTGCTCTCCTGCTTGCGGGCGCCGAGGAGCAGGATCGCCTCACGGGACTGCTTGACGACCGACATGATGAAGGCGTTGGAAGGGCGGATCTTCAGGCGTTCCGTGCACCAGCGGAACTTGTGGCGCGGGGCAGGGTAGCCCTTGCCGATGAGGTTGACCCAGAAACTGTCCTCGACCCTCGGCATGAGCCGGTTCGGTTTGATGGGCAGGTCCTGCTCGGCCGCTGCCTTAGCCATGCGGTCCAACGAAAGCCCCACCCACATCGAGACGACGGGGTTCTCGACGAGAGTGTCTGTGCTGACCACGTGGATGGGCTTGGTCCTCTTCTCCTTGGGCAACGCCGCGATGGCCTTCCAGGTCACCTGCAGCGTGGCGGAAGAGTCTTTGCCTCCGCTGTAGCCGACGATCCAAGGGGTATCATCCGCCATGTAGAGGAGCTGGATCTCTTCCATAAGGTGCGCGACCACGGTCTTGAAACCGTGCTCTGCGAAGATGGATTTCTGGATGGGGCCGCTCATATGCGGATATCAGCGTTGGCCTCGGCGGAAAGTTCGGCTGTGTCGGCTTCCAGGCCGATCTTCTGCTTGATGAGTGCCGAAGCCAGCAGGATGCTGGTGTGTGATTTGCTGATCTTGTCCTGGATCAGGACGCGGCCTTCCCATTCCGGGTTGTTGCGGCTCCAGTTGATCGAAGAGAGCTTGGATACGTAGTCCTTCCAGTCGTGGCGGTGGCGTATGAGCAGTTCGTTCCCCACCCGGCCGATGGCGTGCATGACTACACCGCTGGGCGCGATGCTGGTATCGCGGACATCCGAGGCTGTCATGGTGTCTTCGGCCACGTACTTCCACTCGGGGAAGTTGCTGGCGACGGCTTCCCAGAACGCGCCGCAGACGGCCAGGTCTTCCGCGATGTCCTTGGTCGTGGCGGCTCCTTTCATGAGTTCGGTATTGGCGCCGACGATATTCGAGTAGGTGAAGAGCTTCTTAGAGCGACGCGCGAGGGAGGTCTTCTGGTAGTCGGTTGTCCGTCGGAAGATCGACATCGAGCGAACGAGGTCACGGCCGAGATTGGCGAAATGGGAACGGTGATCAAAGAGGGTGTCGATTGCCTTGCCGGTCTTGACGCCCTTGCCGTTGAGGTCGGCGAACATCTGCTGGCTTCGCTTGGTGTCCGTGTTCACGAAGAACACGACCGCAATGGTTTCGGTGGCGAGGGAGGGGTCTTCGGCCATCGCCTCAAGGATGGCCTTCCGGCGGTGTTGTCCGTCGTTGATCACGAACTTTGAGTTGAGGGAGACTTTCAGTTGTCCGACGCCGCTTCCTGGGCTGATGGGTTCGAAGACGACGTTCTTGTCGATGGAGGCGGTCAACGCGGAGAAGACGTAGGTGTCCCGGTTGTTGAGGATGTACTCTTTGATCTCGGGGATGCGCTTGGAATTCAGGTTGCGCTGGATGCGGTCGAACGACTCGAGCTCACTGTCGTCGAAGATGGTCACGCGCTGCATCATGCCATAGGTCCACATTGCGACGTAGTACACTTGGTTGGCTTGGATGCCGCGGATGACTGGGAACGTTATGGTGGGGGTGTCTGTGTCCATATGTTTGCTTAATCGGGTTTGACATACATCAGTATCTCGCCATGTTGTCAAATCGATTTGACATACATGAAAGCGGAAAAGCGCCCTATTTACCTAGATTGTAATGCCACGACCCCTCTGGAGCCCTCCGTCGCTGAGGTCGCTAGGGAGTATCTGGAGGAGGAGTTTGGCAATTCCGGCAGTCGTACCCACGAGTACGGGGCCAAGGCTAAGTCTGCGGTAGCTCGTTCCAGGGCGGCGGTTGCTGACTTGTTGGGAGCCGACGATGATGAGGTTATTTTCACCTCCGGCGCCACCGAAGCCAATAACATGGCCATTCTGGGGCTTGCGATGCACGGGGAGAGGCAGGGAAAGCGCCATCTGATTACCTCGGCTCAGGAACATAAGGCCGTGATCGAACCGATCGAACGACTCCGCGCGCGTGGTTTTGAGGTCACGATCCTTGAGCCTGACCAGGATGGCATCGTCTCTCAGGGGGCGCTCTCTGCGGCCCTTCGGCCCGATACGCTGTTGGTCTCCCTCATGCACGTGAACAATGAGACGGGGGTCATCCAGCCTTTGTCCGGTTACGTGGAGGCGCTCCGCGGGCATCAGGCGTTCCTGCATGTCGATGCCGCCCAGAGCTTCGGGAAGTTGGTGGATCCTTTGAAGGACCGACGCATCGACCTGATCAGCGCAAGCGGGCACAAGGTCTTCGGCCCCAAGGGCGTGGGGGTCTTGCTGGCGCGTTGCCGTGACTATGACGATCCGCCCCTGGAGCCCCTGATGTACGGAGGAGGGCAGGAGAAGGGGCTGCGCCCCGGCACCTTGCCGGTGCATCTGATCGCCGCGCTAGGCGAGGCTGTTCGACTGGCCTCGAAGAATCACGCTGCCAGGCTGGCCGCGTGCTCGCGCGTGAGGACCGAGGCCGTGCGCCGCCTTGTCGACGCAGGGGGAATCGTCAACGGGCATGCCGATGCGACGCTGCCTTCGACGCTGAACATCGCTTTTCCCGGCTTGGATTCCGAGGCTCTTATATTACAGTTAAAAGAATCCTTCGCCGTTTCCAACGGCTCGGCATGCACTTCGTCCAGCTATACCTTCAGTCACGTACTGACCTCCATGGGCCTGTCCAAGGACAGGATCAGGGGCTCTTTGCGCATTTCGTGGTGCCATATGACTCCGCCCGTGGACTGGGCGCTGATGGCCGAGAAGATCGCGGCGCTCCGCAATTAAGATGATGGGGGACTGGCATGAGCTAAAGAAGTTGGTGCACCTTTCAGGTGTGCGACGCTTCGCGGACATGCGCATCGTTTATCGCAAATGGGATATTCGAATCACGCCCTCTGGCAGGAATATTTGGTCTCCGCGTCCGATGTCCCAGCGTCATGAGATGGGGTCATTTCAGGTGTTGCTCGGTTCAGTTTGCAGTGGGGATGTGATCTTGGTCTTTAAGGGATTCAAACTGAAGCTCGTAGGTGTGGCATTGAATGCCCAAATGCCTACCTCCAATGATGAATACCTTTCTGCCGTAGACCTTGGTGGAAATGGGTGCTACATCCCGGTTGAGCCTCTTTATGTCGCACCGGCAGGCCAGGATGATCATGACGACCTAGATCGAGATGAAGACCTTGAGGATGGTAAAGCATCCGAATCTCGGAAGGCTGAAAGGTTCGACGAGTCACTGTCGACCATCGAGCAGATCAGGAAAGCGCAGGGATCCGCATTCGGACTAAGCCTTGCACATGACGAGCTTAAGTCGGGAAGGATGAAGGGCGATTGGGTACGCTGGATTTTTCCGAGCCTAGCCGGTGCCGTTGTCTCCGGTGAGAGAGGCCGGTACAGGCTTACCAGTCCGGGGGATGCTGCACAGATCCTGCGAGATACGGAGCTGGGTCCTGGCTATGCCGAGTCCGTAGGCTTGGCGTGGAAACAGATCGTAGAATCGGGGCTGACTCCGGCCGAACTCATGGGATCCGATGCGGATTCCGATGAACTTAGATCTTCGCTGGAAGTGTTCCTGGAAGCATGCGACATGTTGGATGCCGACGAGAAGGAGTTGCCAGGCATCCAAGAATTTATCCAGCGCGCCCGTCAGCTTCTTGAGTACATCAATCCGATGCTTTGATTTTTAACCGTATAAAATCGATAAACATGCTTAAGCCCTGGAGCATTCGCCTAGATATAGCAGCCCAGCCAATACTATGGTTAGACGTAGAACGCCGAAAGGCCGACGTAGAGCCGGCGATGTCGACAATCCTCCATGAGGGTGAACTGGTTACCTACGTTCATGATGAGCACCTTCGTCCAGCGGCAGAGTCCAGTGGCGGTGGTAAGTTGGCGACATATCGCTCTTGGGCCGAAACGGTGGAGGAGATTTTGGGTATCGCGGGCCAAGGCGCTTTAATCGGCGGATATAGCCAGGCCGAACTTAAGCTGCTCCAGGAAGCGCGGCCTGCTCAAGCTGAATGGCTCGAAGGTCGTTATCTGAATGCCAACGCGGGTCCGTGGTTCCGTAAGCATCGTCCTGAGGTCTATGCTCAGCTTGAAGCAACCATCCCGCCGGGTTCATTCGGGAAGCACGTCGGTCTCACCCATTTCCTCTCGGTGCGTGAGGTCGGTTATCACGTGCCTAATCGGCTCGAGGACTTCAGTCCCGCTGAGACGATCAAGCGCATCCGCGAAGGCCTCGCCAAGAATGGCGGGTGGTACTGGGATAGTACCGCTTTTTTGGTCCAGTTGAATGCAATTCTCAGGGGGTGTTTACAACCCAACCCAAAAACACCAGAACACCCCCAAGATGGCTCACAAACACCACCCGAAGGAGGCCCGGATACGG
>JACCDP010402445.1_pt1 | contig 20686 bp, 15 predicted proteins | sample 7445841 | NCBI WGS metagenome assembly JACCDP01 (sample SAMN15323441, study PRJNA562643) | freshwater metagenome | isolation source: river surface water | place: USA:Blue River Watershed | collected 2017-08-17
GAGTCGCGGATATGCTTCTGGGGGTAACCCTTGTCCGTGAAAATCTTCAGGACGATGTCGCGCTTGGTGAGGTTGTTGGACATGACGTTGCGTAAGTGTTGATAGACAAAGGCATGGGAAAGCGGTCATGGCAATACCGCACCCTGAAAAAGCTTACTCGAGGTTCTGGACCTGCTCCCGGATACGCTCGATCTCGGTTTTGGCCTCCAAAACGAGCTTGGTCGTGGCGATTTCCGACGCTTTGCTGCCGATGGTGTTAACCTCCCGGAGGAGTTCTTGGATGAGGAAATCCAGTTTCCTTCCGCAGTTCGGCTGGCCGAGTTCTGCTGAAAATTGGGCGACATGGCTTTTCAGCCGGACGACCTCTTCGGTGATGTCCGCACGGTCGGCGAATAGCGCGAGTTCCTTGAGCACCCTTTCGTCGGTCACGTCGAGCGCGAGTCCGGCGTCCTTGAGGCGCTTGAGCATGGCGTCACGATGGCGGACGGGAGCCAACTTCTCGGCGGCCTCCATCCCGACCACCATCGTCGCCATCTTGGCGAGGCGCGCGTCGAGATCCTTGCCCAAAGCGGCGCCTTCGGCCTGACGCATGCTGACGAGGCGGTTCAAGGCTTCTTCGAAAGCCGCCTGGACGGCGGACTCCACCTTGCTGAGTTCAGGCAGGACGACGGACGGACGACGGGTGGACTCGGCGAGCCTCAGCAGCAATTCGGCATCCGGAGAAATCTTCACACCGCAGCGAGCGGCGACCTTCGACAGCTCCTCCAGGCTGCCGGCGACGGCTTCCGCATCCCACTGCCCCGAGCAGGTCGAGGCGGCCGCTTGCGTGACGCGTGCAGTGACTTTTCCTCGTTGCAGGCGTGCGCGGATCCAGCCTGAGGCAGCGGATTCGAGGGACGGCCAGGCGTCCGGCCCGAAGACCGAAACCTGCAGGTTCTTCTGGTTCACGGAGGCGATCTCGACCGACAGGCGGACGCCGGGGAGATCGATCTCCGCGCGTCCGAAACCCGTCATCGAAGAGGCCGCCATGGTCAGAGTTTGATCTCGGTGCCCATCGCGCGCGCGGCGCTCCAGACATCCTTGTCGCCGCGTCCCGAAAGATTGATGATGACCACCTGCTCCTTGGGTAGTTTCGCGGCCAACTTGACGCCATGGGCGACCGCGTGGCTCGACTCGAGGGCCGGGATGATGCCCTCCATGCGTGACAACAGCTGGAAGCCCTCGAGACACTCGTCGTCGGTCGCGTAGGCGAACTCGAGGCGGCCTTTGTCTCGGTAGTAGGCATGCTCGGGACCGACCGCGGCGTAATCGAGGCCGGCGGAGACCGAATGCGTTCCTTCGATCTGCCCTTCTCCGTCCATCAGGATGTTCGTCATGCAACCTTGCAGCACGCCGAGACGGCCACCGGCGAAACGGGCGGCGTGCTCGCCCCGGGCGATGCCCCGGCCGCCGGCTTCGACGCCGATCAGGCGCACCCCGGGTTCGTCCAGGAATTCGAAGAAAGCGCCGATCGCGTTGGAGCCGCCGCCGACGCAGGCGACGATGGCGTCCGGCAGACGGCCTTCGGCCCGCAGGATCTGCTGCTTGGATTCGATCGAGATGATGCGGTGGAAGTCGCGCACCATCATCGGATACGGATGCGAACCGTAAGCGGTGCCGAGGATGTAGTGCGTCTCGCGGACGTTGGTCACCCAGTCGCGCATGGCTTCGTTGACGGCCTCCTTGAGCGTGCGCTGGCCGGCCTCGACGCCGCGGACCTCGGCGCCCATGAGGCGCATGCGGTAGACGTTGAGCGCCTGGCGCTCCATGTCGGTCGCGCCCATGTAGATGACGCACTTGAGGCCGAAACGCGCGCAGACGGCGGCGGTGGCGGTGCCGTGCTGGCCGGCGCCGGTCTCCGCGATGATGCGCTTCTTGCCCATGCGTAAGGCCAGGAGGGCCTGGCCGACGACGTTGTTGATCTTATGGGCGCCGGTGTGGAGCATGTCCTCACGCTTGAGGTAGATGCGGGCGCCGCCGACATGCTTGGTCAGGGACTCGGCGTGGTAGAGTCCCGTCGGCCGGCCGGCGTAATCCCGGAGCATGTCCGCGAAGGCCTGCTGGAAGGCCGGGTCGCGACGGGCTTCGTCGTAGGCCTTGGTCAGGTCCAAGAGCGGGGTCATAAGCGTCTCGGGTACGTACATCCCGCCGAACTGACCGAAGCGGCCGCGGGCGTCCGGGACGCGGAAGCGAGGTTCGGTGGTCGGGATGAGGCTGGAGGCCGACATGGTGATGCCTGCATAAAGCGAGAACCCGCGGAGAGGGCAAGCGACAAGGGCTTTTGACGGCTTTCCTTGCCCAGGCGCGGTCATCAGCCTACTGCTCGCCCATGCTTCGTATCGCCTTCGGCCTGTGGCTTCTGTCCTCCCTGCCCTCGTTCGCGGGTTACGGACCGACGGTCTCCCCCGAACAGATCCGCCGAGAGTTCACCTATTCGCGGGCCGTCGTCACCGGCACGGTCGAGGGCGTCACGGAATACCTGCCGGTCAGCTCCACCGGACACATGATCATCACCGACCGCGCGCTGGGCGTGCCGGCTTTTCCTGATGTCGTCGTCGAAGGCGTGACCGATCGCAAAGGTCGCGCCGTGTCGATGGAACGCGTCGCCGACGATTACATCGTCATCATCCAGCTCGGCGCGATCCTCGCCGTCTTCGTCGCCTTTCATGCGCGTCTCCGCGATCTGGTGAAAGGCTTGTTCCGCGGAGACAAGGCATCCGTCGGCCTCGCGGTGGCGATCATCGTCGCGTTCCTCCCCGCGGCCCTGCTCGGTTTTCTCTTCAAGGATGTCCTCACCGCCTATTTGTTCTCCATCGAAGTCGTCGCGGCCGCCCTGCTCGTCGGCGGACTCGCCATCCTCGTCGCCGAGCGGGCGCTGCCGAAAGCGTCCTCGGCCGAGGGCGACGAAGTCACGTCCATCGGTTGGCGCACCGCGTTGACGATCGGATTGTGCCAGTGCTTCGCCTTGATCCCCGGCACGAGCCGTTCCCTCGCCACGATTCTCGGCGGACGCGTCGCCGGGCTATCGCACGCCGCCTCGACCGAATTCTCCTTCCTGGTCGGACTGCTCACCCTTTCGGCGGCTTCGGTTTATAAGATGTGGTCGCTCGGCCCTGCCCTCGCGCAGGTCTACCCGGCCGGCCCGGCCGGCGTCGGCCTGCTCGTCGCCGCCGTCACCGCCTTCGTGTCCGTGAAGTGGCTGGTGGGCTATGTCTCCCGCCATGGCCTGGGCGTGTTCGCCTGGTATCGCATCGCGCTGGGCGGTGCGATCCTGGCTTACCTCGCCTTGTACTGAGACGGCTTACGTGCCGAGTTCGAAGCCCTTGCGGTATTCGCGGCGGACGTAGGCGTTGGCTTCCTTGTCGTTGGTGACCTCCATCTTCGCGCCGTCCCACAGCAGCTTGCGGTCGGGGTAACGCGAGGCGAGGTTGCCCATGAGCACCATCTCGGAGAGCGGACCGGAATAGTCGAAGTTCGAAGACGCCACGGCGCCGCCCTTGCACGAACGGATCCAGTCTTTCTCGTGACCCGAGGAATTACCCGGGATGCGCGCGATGGTCTTGGCGACCTTCTTGGAAGCCTCGCGCAGGTCGGCGTTGAGGATGCGCGGATTGAGACCGTAGCAGCCGCAGACGAGCTTGCCTTGGTCGCCGATGAAGAGACAGCCGCCGTTGGGATCGCCGAAGGGCATGTCGTCTTCCAGTTCTTCGGGCCGGGCCGGCATCAGGCCGCCGTCCCACCAGGTCAGGGTCACGGGCGGCTTGTCGCCGCGGGCCGGGAACTTGAAGCGCACGATCGAGGAGCGCGGATAGGATTCGTTCTTGCCCGTGGTCTTCTTGCCGAAGGTCTCATACACGGTCGAGACATTGCCCTCGACGCTGATCGGGTAACGGAGATCGAGCGCCATAAAAGCCGGATCGATGATATGGCAGCCCATGTCGCCGAGCGAACCGGTGCCGAAATCCCACCAGGCGCGCCATTTGCCCGGATGGTAAGAGGCATGGAAAGGACGGAGCGGGGCCGGGCCGCACCACTGATCCCAGTCCATGCCTTCGGGGGCCTTCTGCGTCTCGCTGGGCCGGTCCATCTCGAGGCTCTGGGGCCAGATCGGACGATTGGTCCAGGTATGGACTTCGCGGACCTTGCCGATCAGGCCCGCGGCGATCCACTCGGTCACCTGGCGGATGCCTTCGCCCGAATGGCCTTGGTTGCCCATCTGGGTCGCGACCTTGTATTTATGGGCCGATTCGGTGAGGATGCGGGCTTCGAAGACGGAATGGGAGATCGGCTTCTGCACGTAGACGTGCTTGCCGCGGCGCATGCACTCCATGGCGATGTAGGCGTGCGAATGGTCCGGGGTGGCGATGATGACGGCATCGATGTCCTTCTGCTGGTCGAGCATCTTCCGGAAGTCGGTGAAGACGCCGGCCTTGGGGAACTGCTTGATCGTGCCGCCGCAGCGGCTCAGGTCCAGGTCGCACAGCGCGACGATGTTCTCTTCGGCGGAGTTGCGGACGTTGCTGGCGCCGACGCCTAAACCGATGGCGGCGATGTTCAGCTTCTCGTTGGGCGAGATCGTGCGGGCGGCGGAATTGAGCCAAGGACGGGAGACCGCGAAGGCGGCGGCGGCCATGCCGGACTGGCGGAGGAAGGAGCGACGATCGAGCTGGGGTGTCATGGGGTTGGGGTGTTGCTGGTCTAAGAGTCCCCCGTCGGGTCGCAAGTTCCATGCGGGCGACCTCGGCGGGCTCAGGCCTTCGGAATCCGCCGCCCTTACGTATCCGGTGTGAACAGGTCCGGCGGCCGGTCCGTGGCGGCCGCCTATCTCACTGTCTGGATGAATCTTATGACTCCCCGTCCGGTCCCGCCTGGCCGAAGTTTCGTTTGACTATGCTGTGAATAAACTGTTCATAAAGGAAACCACCACGACCCTGATGTTCAAGCGCTTCCCCGGGCTATTCAACCAAGCCATCGGCATCGACCTCGGCACCGCGAACACCCTCGTGTTCCTGAAGGACCGCGGGGTCGTCCTGCGCGAACCTTCGGTCGTCGCCATCCGCACGAGCACCCGCAAGCCCATCGCCGTCGGCAACGAGGCGCGCATGATGCTCGGCCGCACGCCTGGCGACATCCAGGCCCTGCGTCCGATGAAGGACGGCGTGATCGCCGACTTCGAGATCAGCGAGCACATGCTCCGCTACTTCATCGGCAAGGTCGCCCGCAAGTCCCTCTTCACGAACCTCACCGTCGTCGTCGCCGTGCCCTACGGCATCACCGCGGTCGAGCGTCGCGCCGTCATGGATTCGGCCTACCGCGCCGGCGCCGATGACGTCATCACCATTCCCGAGCCCGTCGCGTCCGCCATCGGCGTCGGCCTGCCGGTCGAGGAACCCACCGGCTCGATGATCGTCGACATCGGCGGCGGCACCACCGAAGTGGCCGTGCTTTCCCTCGGCGGCATCGTCCATGCCCGCTCCATCCGCGTCGGCGGCGACGAGTTCGACATGTCGATCATCAAGTACATCCGCAACTCGTACAACCTGATCATCGGCGAACGCACCGCGGAAGAGATCAAGATCAAGATCGGCTCGGCTTACGCGCTCGAACAGGAGCTCACCTTCGAGGTCAAGGGTCGCGACAACGTCACCGGCCTGCCCCGCCAGCTGCACCTCACTTCGCAGGAAGTCCGCGAGGCCATGGCGGACAACATCAACCAGATCATCGAGGCCGTGAAGGGCTCCTTGGAGCGCATCCCGCCGGAGCTCTCCTCCGACCTCGTCGACCGCGGCATCGTCCTCGCCGGCGGCGGCTCGCTCATCCGCAAGATCGACCGGGCCATCTCCGAGGCCACCGGCCTGCCGGTCTTCGTCGCCGAAGACCCCCTCTGCGCCGTCGTCAACGGTACCGGCAAGATCCTCGCGAATTCCTCCCGCTGGAGCGGCCGAGACTAAGGCCTGCCCGCGGGCCGACCCGCCATGGATCAGAACCGCCAAGGAGCCCGCGCCTCTTACGTCGCCCTCGCCGTCTTCACGGCCGTCTGGGTGCTCCTGCCGAGCGCCGTCCGACGCTTCAACCGCGAGGCCTTCGTCGAATTCCAGGCGCCCGCCCTGCACCTCCTCGGCAAGTCGCGCGACCTCGCCACCTTCTGGGAGAAGAAGAGCCGCAGCGCCGAAGAGCTCGCCGCCGCCGGTCGCGACCTCGCGCGCATCAACGCCGCCCTTGAACTGAAACTGAGGGAGATGGAGGACATGCGCCGGGAAAACACCCGCCTGCGCGAAGTCACGCGCTACAACGTCCCGCCGGATTATCTTTCCGTGGTGGCCCGCGTGGCCACCCGCGACAGTTCCTCCTGGTGGCAACGCATCGTGATCCGCAAGGGACGCAACGACGGCATCCGCCCCGGCGCGCCGGTGGTGTTCGGCGACACCGTCGTCGGACGCGTCACCGCCGTGCACCTCACGACGAGCGAAGTCGACCTGGTCACGAGCCCCGGTTTCCGCTGCACGGCCTACCTGGAGGGCGACGACCAGAACCGCATCGTCCTGATCAACGGCGTCGCGGCCAGTTCCTTGGGCGCCGCCAAGGCCCGCGTGAGCGTGATCCCCTACGACTACCTGCTGCCGGCGGGCCAGCCCGCCCGCGTGACCACCACGGGCATGGGCGGCGTCTTCCCCAGCGGCCTGACCTTGGGCTATCTCGACGGCGGGGCCTACGCGACTCAGGTCGGCAACTTCAAGGAGAGCCTGCTGGTCCCCTCGCGTGACCTTTATAATCTGCAGGAGGTTTCGGTGCTCGTACCCATCCACCAGACGCCCGGCGAAGCGCTGATGCAGGGCGACCAATTCCAGTGACGATGGGCTGGGCTTGGCTGATCGTGCTGTTGGCGACCTACCCTTGGCTCCTCGGCGCGGACCTCGCCGGGGACGCGCTCGCCTCGTCCTCGCTGGCCGTGTTCGTGAGCGGCGCCTGCCTCGTCGCCCCCAGCCGTCGCCTGAAGCGCTGGCAGAACGTCCTGTTCGCCGCCGGGCTCGGTTTCCTCTTCGAGGCGCGCCGGCCGATCCCTGACGGCGCGCTGGCGCTCGCCTTGGTCGCCGTCGCGATCTTCCTCTCCTCCAATCGGCCGCTCCTGCGCAGCACGCCCCGGATGCTGCAGGCGGCCGCCGTCGTGAACATCGTCACTTGCCTGGTCTGGTATCTCGCCGCCGCGTTCGCGGCCGACGCGCCGGCCGAGGGATCCGGAGGCCTCCTCCTCGGCCAGCTGCTCCTGGCCGGCGTCGTCGGCACGGTCGGACTGGTGCCGGTCGCCCTGACCCAGAACGCCGCCATGGACCGGCTCGGCGTGCCGCCGGCCCCGGAGACGCCATGAAGGAATCGCCCGACAGCAAGGTGCTCCCGTCGACGCCGGTCGAACGGCTCCGACTCTACGCCGTCTTCGCCCTCTTCGCCTTGGGCTTCCTCTACGTCGCCGGCGGGCTGGCTTACCGTCAGCTGATCCAGTCGAACGACCTGAAGGAAATGTCGGACAACCAGAGCCGGCGGATCGTCCTGCGCCCCCCGGCGCGCGGACGCATCTACGACCGCAACGGTTTCGTCCTCGTCGACAACCGCGCCCGGTGGAGCGTGAAGGCCGACCTCGCCGCCCTGCAGAAGGAGTTCCGTGCCGAGTACCTCCGCTTGCTCGCCGCCGAGAGGGCGCGTCAGGCCGTCCAGGTGGATACCGAGCGCGTGATGGAACTGGCCCGGGTCAACGTCCTCCAAGGTTGGTTGAACAAGGTCTGGTTCGTCATCGACGAGAACCAGCGCAAGACCGCCCGGAAGCCGGCGCCCGGCAAGGCGACGCCGCTGGATCCGCCCGGCGAACGCAAGGTGAACATCGAGGACCTGCGGAAGCATCTGCGCGAACGCCGCGCCCTGCCCTTCACGCTCGTCGCCGACCTCGCCTTCCCGGTCGCGAACGTGCCGGCCGGCCCCGACGAAGGCGTCAAGGCCGTCGCCCGCTTCATCGAGCAGTTCCCCGTCGAAGGTCCCATCCGGCTGGAATCGGACATCATCCGCACCTATCCGTACGGGGGCATGGCCGCCCATGTGCTCGGTTATGTGAAGGACTCGGAGGAGCTTCCCCCCAACGTCGAGGACATCGCCGAAGTCCGCAGCGAATCCATGCAGAAGCTGCGGCAGACGGGGAAGACCGGCGCCGCCGGCGTCGAGCTTTCCTTCAACCATGTCCTCAAGGGTCTCAGCGGCTGGGAGCTCTGGACGAAGACCTCTTCTGGCTACAACCAGACGCGCCTGAAATACAGCGAGCCCGTCCAAGGCAGCAACATCGCCTTGTCCCTCGACCTGCGCATCCAGCGTACCACCGAGAGGGCGCTGGCCGAGATCAGGGACACGCAGGGAGTTTCCTTGCCGGCCGCGGCCGTGATGCTCGACGTGCAGACCGGCGAGATCCTCGCGCTCGCCAGCCAGCCGACGTTCGACCCGAACCGGCTCGCCGGACGCATCACCGTCGCCCACTACGAGGAGGTCGAGAAATCCGGCGCCTGGCTCAACCGGGCCACCCAAGGCCTCTACCCTCCCGGTTCCACGTTCAAGATCGTCACCGCCGTCGCCGGGATGCGCAAGAAGGTCGTCGACTGGGACGACATCCTGGAGTGCGGTGCGTTCTACCGGGTCGGCGACCGCAATTTCCCCGAACACGAACCGGTCGGCTACGGCGACGTCGACCTCGACAAGATGCTCGCGATCTCCTGCAACGTCTGGAACTACCAGGTCGGACTGCGGGCCGGCCCCGAAGCCTTGGCCGCGGAGGCCCGCCGGTTCGGGCTCGACACGCCCTTGCTGGAGACCACCGCTTCGCCCGACTCCGAAGGACCTTTTTACACCGAGCTGCCTTATGCCGCCGGCCGCGGTCTGGTCGTGCCCGATCGCGAATATAAGCTGAGGATCAACGAGGGGCCATGGCATGACGGCGACACCGCGAACACCTCCATCGGCCAAGGCTATCTGCTGACGAGTCCGCTGCACATGGCCGCCTTCGCGGCCTCCCTGGCGCGCGGCGAGACCCGGACCGTGCCGACGATCATCCACGATCCTTCACGCGACGGAAGGCATCGGGGTTCGACGCCGATCGGCCTCAGCAAGGCGCAGCTGGACGCCATCCGCGGCGGCATGGTGCGCTGCGTCGAGGAAGGCACCGGACGGAGCGCCGCCATCCCGGGCCTGGCGATCGCCGCCAAGACCGGCACCTCGGAATATTTCAAGAAAGGCGAGAAAGCCCACCTCGCATGGATGATCGGTTACGCGCCCGCGGATCGTCCGGTCGTCGCCTTCTGCGTCCTCGTCGAAGGCCAGCTGGACACCAGCACCTGGGGCGGCAAGACGGCCGGTCCGGTGGTGAAGCAGATGCTGGAGACCTGGGCGGGGACGGGCGAGAAGCCGGCCGCCGCCGAGTCGTCGGCCCGTTAGTCCCGGATGAGCACCGGCGTGCCGACGGGCGTCTGCGCGTAGAGCCGGATGACGTCCTGATCCGACAGGAGCACGCAGCCATGGCTGTTCGGCCGGCCGAGTTTGTCGGTCTGATTGGTGCCGTGGATGTAAACGAAGCGACGGCGCGTGTCGACGACCCGACCGGCCGCGTCGACGCCCAGGTTGTGCCCGGCTTCCAGGCCTTCGAGCCAGAGGATGCGCGAGGTGATGAGGTTGTCCTCCGGCGTCGGCCACTCGGCGGACAACATGCCGGTCGGCTGACGGGCCTTGAAGACCATCCCTGGCGCCGCTCCCTCGCCGATCTTCTCGCCGACACGATGCAGGCCATCGGGAGTCATCAGGGAATCCTGGACGCAGCCGCGGCCGGCCCGGGCGGTGCTGACCACGTAGGTCTCGCAGTCCGCGCCCTTGAAAAACCATAGTTTTTGCTGGTCAATCGACACAACGATGCAATGTTCAGCGGCAGGCAGACCCAGCCCTTCCAGGCGTCCGGTCACCTCCTTCTTCAAACCTAACTCGAATTCAGAACATGGCATATCGCATCGGCATCGTGGGCGTGACAGGCGCCGTGGGTCAAGAACTGCTGGCGCTGATGGCCAAGCGGAATTTCCCCGTCGCCGAACTCCGTCCCCTGGCCTCCGCCCGCTCCGCCGGCTCCAAAGTGAGCTACGGCGGCAAGGAATGGACCGTCCAGGAGGCCAAGCCGGAAGCCTTCGAAGGCCTTGATTTCGCCGTCTTCAGCGCCGGCGGGTCCATCTCCCTCGCCTTGGCCGCGGAAGCCGTCAAGCGCGGCTGCATCGTCATCGATAACAGCTCCGCCTTCCGCATGTATCCGGACGTCCCTCTGGTCATCCCGGAGATCAACGCCCACCACCTGGCCGGCCACAAAGGCATCATCGCCAACCCGAACTGCTCCACCGCCATCGCGCTGATGGGGCTCTTCCCGCTTCACCAGGCTTTCGGCCTCAAGAAGTTCTTCGCCTCCACCTATCAGGCCGTCTCCGGCACCGGCGCCGAGGCCATGCGCGAGCTCGACGCCCAGGCCCGCGCCTGGGCCAAAGGCGAGACCCTCGCCCCGAAGGTCTACCCTCACACCATCAACTTCAACCTCATCCCGCAGGTCGATTCCTTCCTCGAGGACGGCTATACCAAGGAAGAGATGAAGATGCTGAACGAAGGTCGTAAGATCATGGACCTGCCCGGACTGAAGGTGACCACCACCTGCGTACGCGTCCCGGTCTTCCGCGCCCATTCCATCGCGATCAGCGCCGAGTTCGAACGTCCGGTGGACCTCGCCGTCGCCCGCCAGGCGATCAGCGCCTTCCCCGGCGCCGAACTCTGCGATGATCCCGCCAACAAGAAGTACCCGATGCCGCTCGACTACGCCGGCAAGGAGAAGTGCGGCGTGGGCCGCCTGCGCAAGGACACCCTCTTCGACAACGGGATCTCCCTGTGGGTCTCCGGCGACCAGCTTTGGAAGGGCGCCGCGCTCAACGCGATCCAGATCGCCGAAGCGCTGCACGCGCAAGGCCGCCTCGCCCGCAAGTAATCCGACCATGGCCCGGAGCAACGATCGCGCCCCGCGCCACGCCGACCTCCATCGGCCGGTCCGTCTGTTCGACGAAGCCGACATCCCCTCCCTGCTCAAGGACGTCAGAGACCCGCTCATCCTCGTCCTCGACGGGGTCCAGGATCCGCACAACCTCGGCGCCTGCCTCCGCAACGCGGAATGCGCCGGCTGCGCCTTCGTCGTCATCACCCGGAAGAATTCCGCCCCGGTCACCGACACGGTCCGCAAGGTCGCGGTCGGCGCCGCCGAGACGATGCCGATCGTCCAGGCCAACAACCTCCGCAACGCCTTGGTGAAACTCAAGGACGCGGGCGTCTGGCTGGCCGGCACCTCCGACCATAAGGCGAGCCAGTCCCTCTACGCCGCCAAGCTCACCGGCCCGCTCGCGATCGTCCTGGGCGCCGAAGGCGACGGGATCCGCCATCTGACGGCCGAGACCTGCGACTTCCTGCTCCGCATCCCGATGCTCGGACAGGTGCCTTGCCTCAACGTCTCCGTCTCCGCCGGGGTCTGCCTCTTCGAGGCCGTCCGGCAGCGCGGACATCGCTGAGGTCAATTTTCCTTTACCCGTGCGGTCGGGCGTGTCGTAATCGTCGCGTTCGGCGGGCCAGATAGCTCAATGGTAGAGCAGTTGACTTTTAATCAATTGGTTCCGGGTTCGAGTCCCGGTCTGGCCACTCCGAACCACCTCTTTTCCTCTCGGCGTTCGGCTCCGCCGATTAATATGCATTTGCTCTTGAAATCCTGCCCGCGTCTTGCACTCATTCCCATCCCGCTGTCCGGCTGGATAGCTCAATGGTAGAGCAGTTGACTCTTAATCAATTGGTTCGGGGTTCAAGTCCCCGTCCAGCCACCAGCGGGAAACCTTTCGATCACTTCCGACGACCCACCTGCAGGCGTCGGTAGCGTTCGGCCATGTAGGCGGCGTGGCACGGCCGGCAGTAGCTGTGGAAGCTGCCCGAAGCGCGCAACCAGTGGAACATCTGCACGGGGAGGTCCTGTCCGCATTGGGCGCAGCAGCGCGTCTTCGGCGTGCGCTGCTCGGCCCGCCGCGCCGATCGGCGACGCGCCGCGGTCACCAGGCAAGGCCGGCAGAAAGGATGGATCGCCGCGGTGCCTTCCAGCCGATGGAACTGGCCCATCGGCAAGGTCTTCCGGCAGCAGCGGCACTTCTTCTTGGAACGTTCGTTCATACGGACCTGAGGAAGTCCCGCCGCCCGCGACGGGCAACGGCAAGGGTCTGGGGTGTATCGCTGAGGCGATGTCCTTATTCGACGGTGACCGACTTGGCCAGATTCCGCGGCTGGTCGATCGGGCAGCCGCGCAATCGCGCGACGTGATAGGCCAGCAGCTGCAAGGCGACGGCGGCCGGGATGGTGGCCACCAGCGGGTCGCAGTCCGGGATCCGGATGACTTCGTCGGCGACCGCCGCCTCGGGCCCGCCTTCGGTGACGATGGCGATGACGTGCGCGCCGCGGGCCTTGCACTCCTCCGCGTTGCCCAAGGTCTTGTCCGTGACCGACGAGCGGTTGGCGATCACGACGACCGGCATGCCGGGCGTCAGCAAGGCGATGGGGCCGTGCTTGAGTTCGGCCGCGTGATACCCCTCGGCGTGGACATAAGAGATCTCCTTGAGCTTGAGGGCGCCTTCCAAGGCCACCGGATGCATCGGACCGCGCCCGAGGAAGAACGCATGCTCGTGCTTCACCATCGAGGCGGCTACCTTGGCGATGGCCCCGTCCTGCCGTAAGACGGCTTCGATGAGCTCCGGGAGGCGCGCGATCTCGGCGGCCACGGCCAGTCCGCGCTCCCGGGACAGACGACGACCGCGGCCGAGCTTGAGCGCCATGAGCAGAAGCACGGCGACCTGCCCGGTGAAGGCCTTGGTGGAGGCGACGGAGATCTCCGGACCGGCATGCAGGTAGACGCCACGGCCGGCCTCTCGCGCGATGGTCGAACCGACGACGTTGACGAGACCCATGATCATGGCGCCCTTGTCCTTGGCCTCGCGGACGGCCGCCAAGGTGTCGGCGGTCTCGCCCGACTGGGAGATGGCCACGACGAGGTCGCGGCCGTCGACCAACGGGTTACGATAGCGGAATTCGGCGGCGGGCTGGACTTCCGCCTGGAGGGCGGCGAGTTCTTCGAAAGCGAAATCACCGACCATGCCGGCGTGCAGCGACGTGCCGCAGCCCACCATGACGACGCGTTGCAGGTCCAGCAGCTCGCGGGCGCCGGCGCCCATGCCGGAGAGCACGGCGGTCCCGTTGAGGAGGTCCAATCGGCCGCGGAGGGCGTTGCGGACCGATTCAGGCTGCTCGTGGATCTCCTTGAGCATGAAATGCTCGTAGCCGCCCTTTTCCACGGCCTCGGCTTCGAACTCCAGCTCGGCCACGTCGCGGTCCATGGGCGCATGGTCCAGGTCGGTGATGTCCACCGAGTCCGCCGTGACCAAGGCGACGTCGCCGTCGTCAAGGTAGATGACCCTCCGCGTATGCGCGATGAGCGCCGCCGGGTCGGACGCGATCAGGCACTCCCCCTCCCCGACGCCGATGACCAAAGGGCTGCCCTTGCGGGCGACGACGATGCGACCGGGTTCCTCGGCCGAGATGACCGCGATGCCGTAGGCGCCTTCCACCTGACGGAGCGCGCTGATGACCGCCTTGCGTAGGTCGCCCTTGTAATATTCGCCGACGAGACGGGCGACGGCTTCGGTGTCGGTCTCGGAAGCGAAGACGTGCCCCTTGGCCTCCAGTTTGGCGCGGAGCACGCGGTAGTTCTCGATGATGCCGTTATGGACCAGTCGGATCCGGCCGGTGGCGTCCGCATGCGGGTGGGCGTTGGCCTCGGTGGGCGCACCGTGCGTCGCCCAACGCGTGTGGGCGATGCCGACCTGGCAGCCGGCCTGCCGTTCTTCGGACCACTCGGCCCGGACTTTATCCGCGAGCCGGGAGACCTTTCCGACGGCCCGCAAGGTCAGCAGTCCGGCCCCTTCCTGCAAGGCCAGCCCGGCGGAGTCATAACCACGATACTCAAGCCGACGCAGGCCGCCCAGGAGGACGGGGGTGGCCGCAGCACGACCCACATAGCCGACGATGCCGCACATGGTCAGGAAAGGATGTCCTGGTCGACGATCGCCCCCGGGAGCGTCGTGGTCTTCGGCCAGAGTTTCCGGCCCGGGTAGAGCGAGGTGTGGATGCCGGTGTGCGCGCCGTCGCCGACGATGGCCCCGAGCTTACGCCGGCCGGTATCGACCATGCGCCCTTCGACCGGGCTGCGATGCGTTCCGCCGTCATGACGCAGGTTGGACGTGATGGTGCCGGCGCCGAAATTGACCTTTTCGCCGAGGATCGAATCACCGAGATAAGAAAGATGCCCGACGTTCGTGCCCGGCAGGAGGATCGAGTTCTTGATCTCGACGGCCTGGCCGACGTGGCATCTGTCACCGATGACGGTCGAGCCGCGGATGTAGCAATTCGGCCCCACCTTGCAGTGGTCGCCGATGATGACATCACCCTCGATGACGACGCCCGGCAGGATCTTGGTCCCCTTGCCGGTTTGCAACCGCCCGTCGACGTAGGGCGAGGCGTGCGCCCCGGACTCTTGCATGTAATGCTTGCGAGCGGTCATGGCTTCGACGTTCGCCCGCAGGAGGTCCCACGCGTAGACGATGGCGAAGGACTGGGCTGCACGAAGATCCCGGCCACCGCCTGTTCGGGTCAGCAGGACGGCGCCGTCTGCGGCGGTCAGCGTGCCATAGGAGGCGTCCGCGACAAAGGTCGCCAATTCCGCCGGCGCGAACCACGCGGCGGGGTGAACGGCAATCTCCGCATCCTTACCGACGGATTCGGTCAGGCCCGCGGCCAGCAGCGCGGCCACCTGGTGTCGGCGCAAGGCGACGTTGGCCAGGGGGAAATCACCCAACGTACGCGTCAGGGTGAGCGGATGGCAGCCGGGGGTCGGACCGGTCTCAGGCAGTCGGAAAGTAGTCATCTCAAAGCGATGCGAAGTCGGCTTCCACGGCAGCCTTGAAGGCGAGCGACCAACGGTCGACCTCGCCTTGGTCTTGATGTTCGACGAGGATGCGGAGCTTGTTCTCGGTGCCGGAGTAACGAATCAGATGACGCCCGGCCTGACCGAAGGCCGCATCCGCCCGTTGGATCTCATCCTGCAAGGAGTGCAGCTGGGTGAGGGGCACGCGGGACCGGACCTTGAGGTTGACCAGGGCCTGCGGGTATTCGCGCATCCCTGCGGCGAGGTCCGCCAAGGTGGCGCCCTTCTTCCGCATGAAACGCAACACCTGCAGGGCGCTGAGGATGCCGTCGCCGGTCGAGGCATGGTCGGAGAAGATGAGGTGGCCGGAGTTCTCGCCGCCGAAGGAATAATCGCCCTTGCGGAGCGCTTCGATGACGTGCCGGTCGCTGACGGGCGTGGTGACCACGCCGACGCCGGCCTTACGCATGGCCTCATGCAGGCCGAGATTCGACATCACGGTGCAGACCATGGTGTTGCCGCGCAGCTTGCCTTCTTCCTTCAAGGCCAGGGCGCAGAGCGACAGGATCCGGTCGCCCGAGATGCTGGCGCCGCTGGCGTCGCTGAAGATCACCCGGTCGGCGTCGCCGTCGAGCGAGACGCCGACGTCGGCTCCTTGCTCTTTCACGACCTTGCCGGCGAACTCCGGATGAAGCGCGCCGACCCCCGCGTTGATGTTGAGGCCATCCGGCTCGACTCCCAGTTTGACCACCTTGGCCCCGAGCTCCTTGAAGATGAGCGGTGCCAGCAGGTAGCCCGCGCCATGCCCGCAGTCCACGACCACCTTCATGCCGTCGAGGCTCGCGTTGCCCAGGCTCTGCTTGACGAATTCGATGTACCTGCCGCGGGCGTCGTCGATACGGTAAGCCTTGCCGATCTTGTCGCCGGTGACGCCGTTGGCCTTCACGTCGTAAAGGACTTCCTGCTCCACGAGCGCTTCCAGGTCGTCCGACAGCTTGAAGCCGTCGGGACCGAAGATCTTCAGTCCGTTGTCTTCGTAGGGATTATGGGAGGCCGTGAGCATGATGCCCGCGCCGCATCCCATGGATTTGGTGAGATGCGCGACGGCAGGGGTAGGCATCGGTCCGACCAGGAAAACGTCCATGCCGCTCGAGACGAGCCCGCTGGTCAGCGCGGTCTCGAGCATGTACCCGGAGATACGGGTATCTTTGCCGATGATGACGCGGTTATGATTGGCCCCGCTGGACCGCAGGACGCGCGAGATCGCCTGGCCGATGCGGAGCGCGATCTCCGGGGTTATCGGGTATTCGTTCGCCTTGCCGCGGATGCCATCTGTTCCGAAGAGTTTGGTCGCCATGGCCCTTTTTGTGACGAATAAGCGTGTTTCCGCAAGTTCTAATGAGCGAAAACCTTCTTTTATGATAAATATGACCGATTCGCTCATATATGAAGACGCCCCTTGGATTATCGGTCGGTTGGCGCCAACGTCGACCTGCGGATACGAGCGAAAGAGTTCGAGCGAGCAAAACGCCGACCATGAACCCTTTTAAAAGAAAGGAAATGAGATGAGAAGTAGTCCTTAGCTCTTAATCCCAGTTGGACAGGAACTGGTCCTCTCCGTTGAGTGTCTTTCCTTCATGCGTGTCCCTGCGCTTCACTTACTTTTGGTCCTGACAGGCGCCCTGGCTTCGGCTGCGGACGATCCGGTCGACTTCAACCGCGACGTCCGCCCGATCCTCTCCGACCGCTGCTACGGCTGCCACGGTCCCGATGCCGACAAGGGACGCAAGGCAGGCCTTCGTCTCGATGAATTCGCCGGCGCGACCAAGGAACTTAAAAGCGGCGATCGGGCGATCGTCCCAGGTGATATCGAAAAGAGCGCGATGGTTCACCGCCTGCGCTCTGATGATCCGGAAGAGATCATGCCGCCGCCGGAATTACATCGTCCGCTCTCCGCCGTCGAGAAGGACATCCTCACCCGCTGGATCAAGCAAGGTGCCAAGTATGACCCTCACTGGGCCTTCGTCAGTCCCCGCGCTCAGCCGACGCCCAAAGTGGCCGATGCCGCCTGGGTAAGGGATCCGCTCGATGCTTTCATCGCCGCCCAAGCCGCCAAGGCCGGCCTTCGCATCTCCGCCGAAACGGACCGCACCACCCTGCTCCGCCGCGCATCGTTCGCCTTGACGGGGCTGCCGCCCACCGCCGAAGAGACGGCCGCATTCGTCGCCGATGCAACCGCTGATGCCTACGAGAAACGCGTCGACGCGTTGCTGGCTTCGCCTCGCTTCGGCGAACACCTCGCGGTCGGCTGGCTGGATCTCTCGCGCTACGCCGACACCTGGGGCTACACGGGCGACAAGGCGATGTTCGCCTGGCCTTGGCGCGACTGGGTGCTCAAGGCCTTCAACGAGAACAAGCCTTACGACCAGTTCCTGACCGAACAGCTCGCCGGTGACCTGCTGCCGAACCCGACCCAGGACCAACGCGTCGCGACCGCCTTCAACCGGCTGCACCGCATGACCTTCGAAGGCGGTTCGATCGCCGAGGAATTCCGACAAGACGGCATCAACGACCGCGTGATGACCACGGGCTATGGCTTCATGGGCCTGACCATGGAGTGCTCGCGCTGTCACGACCACAAGTATGACCCGATCTCGCAGCGCGATTACTTCTCGATGGCGGCGATGTTCGGCGACCAGAACGAGAACGGACTGCTCTCCTTTCACGGCGAAGTCCCGCCGCCGTTCGTCCGTCTCTACAAGTCAGACTCAGAACGTAAGAAGGAATCCGAACTGATTGCCGCCGTGAAGGCCGCGGAGATGGCCCTGTCCGCGGCCAACGCCGAATACCGAGGCAAGCCGGAGGTTTCCGTGCCCGCCCCGGCCGCCCACTTCCCGCTCGAGGCCTTCGCCAAGACCGGCGTCGACGATCTGATCGCCGGAGGCAAGCCGGCCGTCTTCGAACGTCGCAGCTCACCGGAAGACCTCCAGCTCACGCCGGCGGTCAAAGGCCAGGGCGTGAAGTTCGATGGCGATGCCGGCTTCAAGCTTCCCGAATTCAAGCAGCTCGGCCGCTTCGACCCCTTCACTTTTTCCGCCTTCCTGCGCCTGGGTGAGAAGAACGCCCGGGCCACGGTGCTGCACGCCACCGGCTTCTATACCGGGGACGGCGACGCCACGGGCGTCGAACTCCTCGTCGTCCACGGCCGCCTCCGCTGGAGCATGATCCACCTCTGGCCCAATAGCGCGGCGTCCATCGAGACCACGGCCGAACTGCCGGTCGGCTCCTGGCAGCGCGTCACCGTCACCTATGACGGCTCCTCCAAGGCCGCCGGACTCCGCATCTACGTGGACGGACGCGCAGCCAAGACCACCGTCGTCAGGGACACGCTCCACGCCAAGCCCCGCGACAACGCCCTCGAGATCGGGTCACGCTCGCGCGACGCCGGCTTCCGCAACGGCTCCCTGGACGAGATCCAGCTTTGGCGCCAAGCCCTGACCGCCGCCGAGGTCGCCGCGCTGCATGGTCTCGACGTCCAGACCCTCCCCCCTCCCGTCCTGGCGGAACACGCGAAGCTGCGTATCGACCAGTCCTACGCCGCGGCTTGGAAGAAATTACAGGAAGCCCAGCGAGCCCTCGCCGCCCATCAGGAGTCCGCTCCGGCGTTCTATGCGATGGAACATTCTTCGCTCGCTCCCAAGACCTACGTCCTGACCCGCGGCGAATACGACAAGCCCGACCTGTCCAAGCCCTGCGAGCCCGGCGTGCCTTCGCGCGTCTTCCCTTGGGATGAATCCCTGCCCAAGAACCGTCTTGGCCTCGCCCGCTGGCTCACGGACCCCCGGCACCCGCTGACCTCGCGCGTGGTCATCAATCGTCTCTGGGCCCAGGTCTTCGGCGCGGGACTTGTCGCGACCAGCGAGAACCTCGGCCTGCAAGGCGACCTGCCGACCCATCCCGAACTCCTCGATACCCTTGCGGTCGATTTCGTCCGTAGCGGCTGGAATACGAAGGCGATGCTCCGTCGCTTCGTCCTGAGCAGCACGTTCCGGCAGGCCTCGACGCCGACGGCCGCCGCCCGCGAAAAAGATCCGGCCAACAAATACCTCGCCCGCGGGCCGGTCCTTCGCCTGACCGCCGAGATGGTCCGCGACCAGGCTTTGCTGGCGTCCGGCAAGTTGGTCGAGAAGGTCGGCGGTGAAAGCGTCCAGGAATCCGCCAACCGTCGCAGCCTCTACACCTACCGTAAACGCACCGCCCCGCCGGACAACATGCTGATCTTCGACGCCGGCTCGCGGGAGGTCTGCCAGCCGAAACGGCTCAATACCAACACGCCCCTGCAGGCCTTGGTGCTGCTCAATAACCCCGGCTTCGTCGAGGCGGCCAAGAACCTCGCCGTCAAAGTCAGCAAGCTCTCCGCCGAACCTTCGGCGCAGATCGCCGCCGCCTTCCGCGCCGTCTGCACCCGCGAACCGCGACCGGCCGAGCTCGCCGCCCTGAAGGAACTCTACGCCACCCAGAAGGCTAACCCGCCGCAGTTCGCCGCCGTCTCGACGCCTGCGCCCAAGCCGATGTCCGCCTCGAAGCCGGACGCCAAGTCGAAGAAGAAGGCCGCTCCTGCGCCTGCGCCGGCTCCGGCCCTGCCGAAGATGCCCGCCGACCCGGCACTCGCCGCCCTCACCCTCGTCTGCTCCACCATCCTCGCGAGCGACGCCGCCGTCACCTCCCGCTGAACATGCCCCTCTCCAAGCCGACCTACGATCAACTGATGGGGCATACCCGTCGGCACTTCCTCGGTGCCTCCGCCCTTGGCCTCGGCGCCTTGGCCATGCGCGGCATCATGGGCGACGCCCACGCGGCGACCCTGCCGAAAGGCACCCACTTCCCGGCCAAGGCGAAGCGCGTCATCTATCTCTTCCAAGCCGGCGGGCCTTCGCAGTTCGAGACCCTCGACCCGAAGCCGTTACTCCGCGAAAAACACACGCAGCCGCTTCCGGATTCCGTCCGCCAAGGACAACGTCTCACGGGCATGAGCGGTTACCAGGCAACGCTGCCGCTCGCCGGCTCGTTCGTCGGTTTCAAGAAATACGGCCAGAGCGGCGTCGAATACAGCGACCTCCTCAGCCACACCGGCGAAGTCGCCGACGACCTGTGCGTCATCCGCACGATGCACACGGAGGCGATCAACCACGATCCCGCCATCACCTTCTTCTGTTCGGGCAACCAGGTCGCAGGTCGCCCCTCCATGGGCGCCTGGGCTTCCTACGGACTCGGCAGCATGAACGAGAATCTGCCGGCCTTCATCGTGCTGGTCTCGCAGGACGCTACCAAGGATCAGCCGCTATATTCCCGCCTCTGGGGCTCAGGCTTCCTGCCCTCGGAACACCAAGGCGTCCAGTTCAAGGCCGGCAAGGAACCGGTGCTCTTTCTCACCAATCCCGAAGGGGTTTCGCCGCACGCCCGTCGCGGGATGCTCAACGCGCTCGGCAAGCTCAATGCCGATCAGCGAGCCGCCGAACTCGACCCCGAGGTGGACGCCCGCCTCGCCCAGGCCGAGATGGCCTACCGCATGCAGACCAGCGTGCCGGAAGTCGCCGA
>JACCDP010902265.1_pt1 | contig 20681 bp, 27 predicted proteins | sample 7445841 | NCBI WGS metagenome assembly JACCDP01 (sample SAMN15323441, study PRJNA562643) | freshwater metagenome | isolation source: river surface water | place: USA:Blue River Watershed | collected 2017-08-17
CCATTCAAGGGCCTCTCAACAGAGACGGTATTTCTCTAGGATTTCTGATTCTATCAGAGTAATACTCTTCAAAAAAAAACAAAAAAAATAAAAAAAAAATAAAAAAATTGAAACTTTTTTTTCAATGAATCGTGGTACATTCCTTTCTTTCTAAAGCAACTTCTCTCAACAAAATGTCTTCTCTTGTTACCAACACTCTTTCTCCTTTCGCAACTGCCCTCCCTGCACCCAACGTCTTCATGGCGTACGATGCGGACGGTGATGCGATCATGACAGATGCTGTCACGGGTCTTCCCATCACGTATGGGAGCTCTGGTGCCAAGCGCAGTCGCTCTGCCTCCATGGACTCAGACAGTGCTGACTCTCGCCCTTCCAAGCGTAGTCGCACTTCCTCTGAGGGGGACGATTATGCTGACATGCCAGCTCTCATTCCTGCGAGCGCCTTCACACCTGTCGGCATTGCTGTCAACCCGCCTCCTGCCCCCAAGAAGGCTGAGCGTGTTCCTGTAGGTCTTGTTGCTGACGACGACGACAGTGCGGTCCGCAACTTGGCCGAGCAAATGGCCGAGGTCGTTCTTCATGGCGAGCCTCGTGACCCGCCAGCAGAGCCTGCAGTAGTGCCTCCTCCTGGGGACGGCCCTGAGGACCAGGGTTGGTGTATGTCAGTCACATGCTCTGACCTTGCTCTTCGTCTTGACATGCGTCACCCTCGTGTGGTCTTGAACCTCCTCCGCTTCGTGGACACCTACAACGAGTTGGCCCCTCCTGGTGAAGAGATTCACTTTCCTCCCATGCCTCAGTTTGCGGTGCAGGAAATTCTCAACCACGTCTCTGTGATGAATCCTGTTCCAGAGTTCCAAGCTGAGGTCCAGGAGCTTCGTGATCGCGTTGAGCGTCACTCTTATATCCCAGAGGACGATGACGACGGCTACTCCAGTGAGAGCTCTCATCGTAGTTGGGGCCGTGACAGCTATTAGGCGTCTCCAAACGTAGGTCTTTAAAAAAAAAACAAAAAAAAAGGGCTCTGCCCACAAAACAAAAGAAAAAAGGTAAAAGAAAAAAAACAAAAAAAACCTTTTTTTTGAAATTTGACTGCAATTGTACCTTAAGTACAGGTACACTTTTCAATCAATCTGATACCATGCCGTGCACAATCTGCAACCTTAAGGGTCACACCAAAAAGAGTTGTCCCAGCAAACCTGCTCCTGTGGACACTTACACTGCCGAGATTTTGCGGACGCGTTTCGCTCTCCACAAAAACTATGTGGAGCAGACCAAGGCTATCCTTACCAGCACCGCACTCCCTATCCGCCTCCCCAACATGCCTGAGGACATCAGTGAGAATATCGTGAAGTTCATTCTTCACTATCACCCTGGTGTCTACCAGGATAAGACCTCCAAATGGACAAAGTCCATTATGGAGAAGGGTCAGAAAATTACGGGAGACCTCGTGAGCGACAAGGAAAAGACACAAGAGTGTAAGTGCTTCACCTCAGACGGTCCTCCCTCCTTTGGACCCAATGAGAACTGGGACGTCATCTACTTCCTGGACGCGCGTCTGTGGCTCGAGGACAAATTTGTTCTCTGGCGCGTGCCTCTTTCCAACTCAAGCAAAGAGTGGAAGGCAATCAAGATGAACAAAACCCAGACTGCGGAAGACCAAAATGCTCAGGGCCGTCGTCCTCGCATCACCTGGGAGAGCTTGAAGCCTCAAATTGAGTCTCACTGCCAAAAGATTTTCGAAGGCTCTTTTGACCAAATCTTTCACCAGACTGTTTCTGCTCCTCCCAAAATTGTTCTTCTCAAGGACGAACCTGAACTTGTCTTTGATTAAATCTTGCCCAAGAATAAAAAAAGAAAAAAATAGTAAAACAAAAAAAACAAAAAAAAAACAAATTTTTTTTGTAAATTTGAATGGGAATTGATGTCTGTAGTCTGGTACACTTCCCTTTCTATCAAACTCACACCTCTCTCAATCAAGAATGTCGTACCTTCAGTTCACTTTCCGTCCTTCTCTCATTCCTGCCTACGCTCAGGCCGAGTTCCTCACTCGTGTCTTCCAGCTAGTCTTGGACTATGAGACCTTGACGGAGCCTGCTCCGCCTTCTCCTCCTGCAGATACTCTTCCCCCTCCCACCGCCTTTGTGCCTGTGGCTGGGGACGGTGCTAACGGTGAGACCGCGCCCAAGAAACGTGTCACGAAGCGTAAGATGAGTGATGACTCTCTTACGCCTAAGACTCTTGAGGATATGACTGCTCCAGAGCTCCGTGCTACTCTTGGAAATCTTCTTGGTGTACCTGCGGATTCTCCTCAGTTCCGCAATCACGCCAAGTACCCCAACAAGGCAGCGCTCATTGCAGAAATTCGTCGCCTTCAGGCAGAGCCAGCACCTGCGCCTGTGCCTGAGGCAGTCGTGACTACAGAGCCCGTTTTGGACACGGCCTCGGACACCAGCTCCAAGAAAGTACGCAAGAATCCTTGGCTAGGCCTCACTCCTGAGCAACATGCTGCTCGAGTCTTGGCCCTCAAGGTTGCTCGTGAGGCCAAGAAAGCTGAGCGTCTTGCCGCGGCGGCCACTGCAGTGACCACGGATGTCTAAGTGGTCCTCCACCTAACCCAAAAACAAAAAAAAAAAAGAAAAAAGGGCTCTGCCCACCAAAAAAAAAGAAAAAAAAGAAAAACAAAAACAAAAAAAAACTTTTTTTTGTCTTTCCTCTTTGATTTTGTAAAATTTGAATGATTACGAAATCTATTTTATAGTATCTATTTATTGAATCTAAACTATGTCTGTAGTTAACGTAAAAGTACAATTTATTCGTCAGGAAGGATATCCAAACTTGAAAGTATGGATGGAAGACCCTGGGAATGTCTATGTGGGTAGAGGAAGAGTTGTCTTTCTAACAAAAGAAGGACCTTCGTTTCCTCCAAAAGATTCACCTTTCTGTAATCCATTTAAAGTGGGTAAAGACGGTACAAGAGAAGACGTGATAGCTAAATTTCGGTCTTATATGGAAGCAAGGCTAAAAGGGGACCCTGATCTTGTCAAACAGCTCTTAGCTTTAGAAGGTAAACGTCTTGGTTGTTGGTGTAAACCAGAGGCATGTCATGGTGATGTCTTGTTAGAACTTCTTCAAAAATATAAACAATAGAGGAAATTATGTATGGGGGGAATAAAGAAAAAAAATAAAGGAAAATTATTTATAGGGGTAATAAAGAAAAACAAAAACAAAAACAAAAAAAAACTTTTTTTCAGATAGCATTATGACGCAAGAGAAAGACCTGTGTCGATTTTGTTGGGATTCAAAGAATTCAAAACAAAATCCTCTTATTGAGCCTTGTGAATGCAGAGGAAGTCTCCGTTTTGTACATACTTCTTGTTTATTACGATGGAGAACTATCAATCCAGCCAGAAATGGTCTCATCTGTTTATTGTGTATGGAACCTTATCATGAGGAGTATATATCTAGCTTTGAAAGCATTCCAGATAAATCAAGCTTGGCTGTTTTCCTCTTACGGTATCCTGTTATCACCTTTTTGGCTGTAAATTATGTTGGTGTCTTTACTTACAGTCTTAAACCTAAGCATATTGATATGGCTCTTCATTTTTCTTACTATCAATATTATTCTCAAATTGCTTATTTCTTGCTTTTCTATTTGTACTGGAAAGTAAAAGACAAACGAAGATACTGGAGGAAGTGGAATTCAGTAGAGCTCTTTCTATTGCTGAGTTTTCAGGCGATATGCAACGTCTATCTCTATGAGAAACAACCGTTTGCTTTTATTCCTCTTGTTTTTGTGATAGGCCATTACTGGCCTAGACATATTTCTATTTTGGAAGAGATGAATCGGCAATAAAAATTTTTTTGGGCTTTCGCCTTTTTTTTCTTTTTTTTTCTTTTTTTTTTGGTTTTTAAACGGTCTTAGATAGCATCGATGTTTACGTCATCATCATCTGCCGACACAGTTACCTTACCCCCACGGACCGTCTTGTTGGCCTTTTCCTTCTTGGCAACTGTTTCCTCTTCCTTGAGCTCGACGTCCTCACTGCGGTCAAAGAGATCATCACCCAAGGTATCGTTCTCGTTAAAGAGGGAGGGGTGAAGACGATTGGCCTCACGAAGGAGCTGAATGGTCTTCTTATCACACGAGCCTAGAATCTCGTAGGTGACATGCTTGGAAGACTCATTGCGACCAACGATGACGACATCGCCAATCTCGATGCGCACTGTACTCTTCCCTGGAATGCTGGCGTCGGCCTCAATTCCATGTCCCTCTGAATTCGGAACCTGAATGCGGAACCGACCATTTCCTAGCTTCTTGACAGTCCGCCCAAAGATAGCATCATCAATATCCAGGACGACTCTGTTCAAAGTTTCATTCTTGTTTTTTGCGGAGCGGTTGGACTTTTTAAAACTCTTACCCATCTTGACTTAGAAATAATAGAAATGATACTTGTGTTGCTAAGGGTTGCTATTTCAATTTTACTACATATCCTCAGGTTCAATACCTGCAAGTAAAAGTCTTTCGACACGATTTGGGTGCCAGCGGTTCATCATGAGCTCTTCTTTACAGCAGTCCATTTTGACTTTTTGGATAGCCTTTTCAGTCTGGTAGAGCTCCTTAATATCCAAGAGCCACCGTTGGACAAGGCACTTTGTTAACGTGTGGTCAACGCCAAGCTCTTTCTCATAGGTTAACCGAAGCTTATCAAGTTCATCGTAGGACATCCAGGACATCTCTTTGGCTGCATCAGTGTCTAAGAGAGTTGGAATTAGTTCCCATATCTTTCGTCCATATTTTGCTCGTCCTTTTGCAGTTCCTGCAGCAAAGGACAGAAATCTGTAAAAGGCCTGGCCTGAAGAAAGAATGAAAGTCGATTCAATCATATCTTTATGAGAGTATATATGTTGATTGTCTGGGAAATTGTACAGAATGTTGGTATGAAGCCACAAGGCATGCCATTCCAGAGATGGGTGGTCACCGTATTTAGCAAAGCCTTGCTGTAAGAGCAAGGCATAAATATCTACGTAGGCAAACTTCACAGGAATCTTCTGAATATCCTCTTTTGTTAAGAGAATACTACCATTTTTCAAATCACGGAGAATCCTTGACTTGTGTCTCGTCCAACTATGTAGATAAAGGGGTCCATTTTTTCCGAGAATATATTTCTTAAACCACCTCTCCTTATGAAGCTCAGGGGTCATATGCCTATGGGCATAGCAGTAGGGAGAGTTACGCATAGACCAATTGCGACATGCAGTTAAACGTTCATTTGAAGCACAACACGACATTTTTTGAAGAAGAAAAAGTATACTAGGCTGTACAGCTTAGGGATTTTCAAATTTACCGTCCAAAAAAAAGGTTTCTTATATTTTTTTAATTTATCTTTTTTTTTGTTGAAGTTTATTCAAAGACAAGTTCAGGTTCATCAGAAAGGACTATCTTTTTGGGTGAAGGTTTCGGTTTGGGCATGGCTTGTTTCTCAGCCGTTTCTGTGAGGTCTGAGATGAGAGGGTTGGTGAAAATCGCTGCCCAGCGAGGATCATCTGTAATGGCTTTATGTATGTCTTCTACAGAAAGACCAAATTTCTCGGCAATAATCTCCACGATTGTAACGTGGATATCCGAGACATGCTTGAACATCATGAGAAGAGATGCACGCAAAACATCACTAGACGTCTTTACAGGAATTGGCTTGAACTGGGACCCGTCCGCAAGAAAGACAGCCTCTGTATCTAACGTTACAGATTTCTTTACCGCAGGTTTCTTCATACTCTCTTTTACAAGAGCTTTGATTTGTGGGGTGTTCATTTTTGATTCGATGGCAAAAGAAGTGTACTTCTCACATGTTCAATGCGCCTTTCAAATTTACCTAAAAAAATAGAATAGAGTCATTAGAGATGCTTTGCAAAGGTTCTGTAGTCGAACAAAACAGAAAACGTTCCTGTTGGCTTCCTGCAGAGCCTTTTAATAGCTTTCAACTCTGTCGTCGCTGTTATTTTCAACATGTGACGTCTATACTTGACACATTAACAAAGAATTATAGGGAAGGAACCTCTAATTCTGTCTTTGAACCCCTCTTGCACCAAAGAGCTTTTCTGCAGGAATGCTTTCACCCTGCAAGAGAACAAGCTTTTTTGAATCTTTTACATACTTTATTTCAGACAAAAAAAGAACTTTTTCATGAGGTTGTTCAACTGTGTAAACAGAATCCTTTATTTCCTATTGTCCTTACAAAACGCATTCAACAACACCTACCAGGTACACGATGCCAAATGTATAGAGTTTTTTTAAAAGATGAAACAACTTATACAGCTTACCATTTGTGTTGGAATTGTTGGCCTTGTGTGGCTTGGAGTCTCAAACAAAACAATCAACGTTTGCTAGAGATGTATAATTCATTTCCTCTTTATTTTTCAAGAATTAATCTAGATAGTTTTCATCAAGCAGGACATAGAGTTTTTCTTGATCTTTGTGTTTCGCAACACTTGCTTGGAAAAGACCATCATATTCGTGTGCTTCTACAACATTTTCTTATTCATTTTCCCTTAGAGGAGTATAAGAGTTTTCTCTTGGGGTTTTTATCTCAACCTGTATTTCTTAGAATACTCTTTGAACAAAAAGAAAAAGACTTTTTGCCCTTCGCTTTTCAAGACGCTATTGTTCTTCAAGGTTTAAAAAAAGGTGTGAAGGAATCTATAAAAAGAACACTTTATATGTATAAGGAAGAACTTATGGAGAAGACATGGCACCCTCGTCGATTATTTCCTTGGTGTTTCGACATAGAGGAATGGAAAGAGTTTGGAGTCTCAAGCGCAGATTGCACTGAAGTCTACAGGGGGGAGTAAATTGGGCAAGATTGTCTTTTGAACATGCTGACAGAAAAGGCTGACGTCAATATTTTTCTTGAGGTCACACATTTCTTCGTATGTGAACCAATTGGCGTCTTCAATTTCTTGAGTATCTTGCGGAAAGGTTCTAAATTCTTCAGGAACAGAATAGATGAAGTATTCTCCTGCCTTGTACTTCTTCGTAATAAGATAGTCCTTGGAGAGAGAAATACCTGTCTCTTCCTTGAGTTCTCGTAAAGCACAGTCTATGGTTGTCTTGTCGCATCGTTCTCTGTGGCCCTTAGGAAAGGACCACATTTGTCCCTTCTTGCCTTTGACAAGAAGAATCTTATTCGAGGGACTTATGCAAATACAACCATACACTTTGTGTTCTGGAGGTTTATAGGAGTCAAATGCAGATGGGAAGTTGTTGGAGCGCATGGTGTAAGCCAAAAGGGTGTACCAACGGTTATGTGGGGTAGCCGTTTCAATTTTGGTAAATTTACCCATATTTAAACCATTCTTTCCATACTTTAGCATGTCGTTCTGGGTATCAGGCCATATTACAGGAGGTTTAGGAAATCGTCTGTTTCAGCATGCTGCAGCGATGGGACTTGCAGAAAAATGGGGACATGAGCTTGTCTTTTATTTACCCAAGATGGAGCCCACAAATCATGGACCGTTTGAAAATCTCATGAAGCTTTTTCCTTCTGTTCGTGTAATAACAGAAGAATCTCCTTTTCTTATACTTCCTGAGCCCAATGGCCATGTCTTTACTTATACACCATTTCAATCCGATCGTCTTGGCGCGAATATTCTTATTGATGGGTGGCGCCAATCGGCTCGATATTTTCCTGCAGTAGGTGTAAAGGCTAACTTTGAAGATGCTATTCCTCGAGGGCGAAGACAAGAACTTTTACAAAAATATAGTGTGGATAGCAGTACTTGTTTTATTCATATAAGATTAGGGGATTACAAAATCTTACCCCATCACCAAATAGATATAGGCACTTACATAAAAAAAGCATCTGAACATTTTGCACCAGGGACTCGTTTTCTTGTTTTTTCGGACGAAGCTTCAGCGTATAAGGATACCCTTGAGCAATTTGTAAAAGCAGTGGGGTTTGTTCCTCTTGTTGTAGAGGAGCCTGATGAACTCGAAAATCTTTTTCTGATGAGTCAATGTGGTGGAGGAGCGATTGTGGCCAACAGCACCTTTAGTTGGTGGGGAGCTTATTTTGCAAGACAAAGAAGTATCAGCCCTGAGACATATAAAGTGTGTTATCCTGAAGTATGGGGACAAGGGCTTCCTCCAGCACGGGATATTATACCTCCTTGGGGTATTTCCATTAAAAATTGAATAAAAAAGTTTTCTAATGAAAAGTATACTACCATGACTCAATTCGTAAGACTTCCTGAAAGATTTGCTATTTTACGCACAAATGGTTATCGTGGACCTTCGTTTCAACTTCTTCAATCACGGTTTGTTAATCATACTATGGAAAGGAGAAGTGATTCCTTGCGTTCTAGACATGACGCGTATAGATTTAATGTAGTAGACGATATATCATCAGAATACTATCGTGAGTACGAAGTTCAGGAGGATAGGAACTATGAAATTCATAGTCGTATCTTTAAAATTCGGTATCAGCACCCTGAAACACGAGCAATCCTTGAAACGACTTTCTGGTTACTCCCTTTTCTCTTAGTCGATCAAGGTGATAGAATTCCTCTTTTAGAATTTCATACACGTTCATGGATTCCTCGCACAACGTACTCGTTTCCTGTCATTATTCCTATGGGAATCTCACGCCTCCTTGAAACCATTGAGAATGTACAACGAGAAGTACTCCATGAAATTCGTCATAGAGAGGACGAACAATCAGGAGGCATGGATATTCGAAGCTTCTTCTCAAGCTCCTCTCGGAGTTCGAGTCGCTATCCTCCTGAAGAACATTTGTATGGAGATGATGACCAAGATGATAGATTTTCCGTTCAGACACAATTTGTAGGTGCTATTCCAGACAGACGTTCACAACGGTATAGGGTGTCACCGCCTCCTAGTCCTCGTCTTGTAGAGTCTGTGCGTATCGTGGAAGTACCTGTAGAGCGTGTTATTGTACAGACAAGAGTAGCACCCATTCCAAAAAATGTGGGGGACATTCTCTTGGCCAATGCTCGTGCTGGAACTGATGCTTGCCCAATCGCTTCTACGCCCTTTTCTGAATGTACTCAACTCTGTATTACGTCCTGCTTTCACGTATTTGACTTTGAAAACCTCAATCGTTGGCGTCAAGACCATACCAGTTGTCCGGTCTGTCGTACAAAAATCGAAAATGTTGTCTCTGAGACCAGGGTAGATGCAGTGTCAACGGTGTAAAGAAACACCAGGGTATCATAGCTTTGAATATTTAACAGAAATATCTGGAAATCACTTTTTTTATTGTTTCCCTGCTCACAATAAACAAAGTGTAAGGACACATGAAGATATGTTAAATTTTGTAGGTCACTTTCCTAAAGATAAATCTTGGTCTTTGGTTTTTCATGCAAATGGATATGGTCTTTCTCATATGATGCCTTTGTCCGTTGCCATGGCAATGGGAAGGCTTGTGCAAGAAGATTTTTCAGAGACTTTACAGAAAATTTATATTGTGCAAGGAAGCTGGTTCATGAATTTTATGTGTCGCTGTATATTTCCTTTTCTAACAAAAAAGATACGAGAGAAATTTATTCTTGTAGAAGGTTCTTTACTCGAAGTAATGGGGTTGCTTGAAAAAGAAGGTTTGCCTATCCGAGCCTTGAAACCGCTCAAGGAAAATTTTGTAAAATTTGAAGGCTAAAGTAGCCTTTCCAAATAGTACCAGTACATGACCTCAATCCAATATGGAATCTCCACCCCAGACTCGCCAAGAAAAGAAGGGAGGCAAGAAGCACAAAGACAAGACAATTTACAGCAGCAAACACGTGCGGATTCAGGAAGCCCTACGTGCAAAAGGGACCGCATCATCTATGTCGAAAACTCCTCCAACATCCACGACCCCTTCGTCCTCCCAGAAATAGGAACCGTGGACGAGCTTATAGAAAAAATGTGTGAACGGTTTCCTGCCATTTGTACAGAGCATATTGGTATGAAAATTAGTACAACAAGAATGGGTACAATCCATCGCGTGATTCTAACTGACCGAATACCCTATAAAGCGGATACCTTGTTTATAACCCTGTATTTGAAGAAGCACCCTCCCATTTCAGTTGGTAAAATTGAACAGTAAAGTGTGTACATAAGGTGTACACTTTTACCCTATCCAATCAGAAAGATGCCTAACAAAAGCAAGAGTCGTAACAACAGTCGTAATAGCAGTCGCAAATCCACGGCTTCCTCTCAGGGGAAACCTGTTGCCAAGGTGGAAGACGATGACTTTGGTGGCCTTTCTATCCTTATGAAGTCTAAGCCTCCTACCAGCAAAAAGACTACGCCAACATCACCCCGTCCCTCTTTTCTCGAACCTTTGAGTCCTACTCCAGTGAGTCCTGCAACTGTGCCCCCTCCTCCACCGCCTAGCCCTTGGGAGACCTTGGGAATGACAGAAGAGGATTATGTGGCGATGATGGAACGTGTGCGTAAGCAACAGATCGAGTTCATGCGCGAGAATTATACCAATAATGTGCTTGCAGACATGCAAAGACCTAGTTTCTGGCTTCGTCGCATTGAACAGTTGGAGAAAGAGCGTGAGTATTTCAATAAGAAACGAGGTTGGTCAGCAGCAGATATGTTGGCTGTTGACCGCATTGATGAAGAGATTAATGAGTGCCAATGCGAATTGGAGGATTTGTACGCTGAAGAAGACCGCTTGGAAAATGAATACGATTAAATATTCCAAAAAATAAAAAAAAAGATACCAAAAAAAAATCAATAAAATTGAACCATTTTTTTGGTAGAGAGAAGGTATAACCATGGCCAACGTCAAAGATAAAATCCTTGAAGAACTTGAAACTCTTCTTCTTGCGGACGAATTTCGCAAGAAACCCTTTCAGATGAAAGCATACGAAGCTGCGATTGATGCTATTCGTTCTCTTCCGGGTTCCATTACAAAAGTGGAGGATGTTGCAGGATTGAAAGGAGTCGGTGAAAAGATTAAGCAAAAAGTACAAGAGGTTATCACAACAGGCAAACTCAAAGCTGCCGAGGAAGCCAGGGCTCAGCTTCCTTTGGACGCTTATAAATTGCTGAGGGACGTACATGGTATCGGTCCGGTAAAGGCTGCGAAGTTGATTGAAGCGGATATCAAGACGATTGCGCAACTTCGTACAGCTTCTGCTGCCAATTCGAAATTGTTGACAACAGCTCAGAAACTTGGCTTGAAATACTATGAAGATTCTCTCCTTCGCATTCCTCGTGCGGAAATGAAGGACCATGAGGACATAATTCTTCCTGGGCTTGACCCTCGTTTCGAAGGCACCATTGTAGGCTCGTATCGTCGCGGGGCGACTTCCTCGGGTGATATTGATGTTCTGATGACGCTTCCTGATACGATGACTACAAAAGAGCAAGGTGATTTGTTTCTCTACATGATTGAGCTCTTTAAAGAAATCGACTATATTGTCGATACGTTGTCTTCAGGACCTACAAAATTCTTGGGATACTGTCAATTGGATAAAGACCACCCTGTCCGTCGCTTAGATTTGCTGATGATTCCCAAGTCTGAGTATGCGTGTGCAATCTTGTACTTTACTGGCTCGAAGGAATTTAATGTGGCCTTCCGCTCCTATGCTTTGGAGAAAGGCTACACCTTGAATGAGCACCGCCTTGAACCCGTGAAGGAAGGTGTTCCAGCCGTTCCTGTTTTCAATACAGAACAAGATATCTTTGCTTTCCTAGGACTTCAATATGTTGAGCCCGATAAGCGTCGCGATGGGAAGGACGTCAAGCCTGTCTAAGCAGAAAAAAAATAAAAAAAAAATAAATTTGAACAAAAAAATCCATATTTTTTGGGTACACAAAATGACCAAGTTCCAAGTCACTCTGAATTTTAGCTTTGATGCTCACGGTGTCGAGGACTACCGTGATACTGCGAAGGTAAAGAAGGCAAAGAAGGAGGCCTTTGATCGAACGGAGACTTACTATGCAAACCATAACATCATTGACTATATCAAATCCAATGATGCGATGGGAATGGTAGAGTATATTCTATGCGATGGAGAGGTTCTATCTGCAGAGTGGGACAAGGACTGCTTTGCGATTCACATGGTAGTGGAGACGGATCAGACAGAGGCTGACCTTCGCCAGGATTTGGAGATGAATTCCCTTGAGGACGGTGAGTACGAAGCATGTGGTGAGACAGGTTGGATTCTCTTCACACGGGGTCCCAATGGAGAAATCTATAACGGAGGACTAGGCTCAGACGATGTCTGGGAGTATGGCCTGGTCGATTATCGTCAGAATCCTATCACGATTACTGAAACGTCTTAGATATCAAGAACCTGAATTTCAGCATTGTTCGGATAAGGTTGTAGTTTCTTACCGATGGCATGAATAAAATCACCATGACTCACAACAAGAACAGTTTGGTAAGGAGAGGCTTGACTCTTTAAAAAATAAATAAATTTATTAATCTGTATCTCTAATTGCTCATCGGTATCCACAATTGTTTCATCTTCATATGGCAAATAATCACAAATTGTGGTCTTTTTTTCACGACACAAGTCTGTAAAAATAAGGCGACCATAGGTCAATTCACTATGGTCCAATGTTTGACATGCACGTTTCATAATAGAACAAAAGACAACGTCGTAGTTCCCTGTAACTTGTTTGGCTTGTTCAATACCTTTTTCTGTAAGTGCACAGTCTTTCTCAGAAGTTAAGTCACGATTAAAAATGCTCTCGGCATGGCGAAGGAAAGATACTTTCATTCTACTTTAAGAAAATACTAGGTACAACTTTAAGCAATGAGTCTTTTGCTCCGATATGTTTGGTTTACAAAAGTTTGCCTGACAGGTTGGAGTGCTTACAAGGCATGCTATGGTGATTCTTCAAATGGTATTATCTGCTTTATGTCTGTATCGTACTTTGGTATTTTATGTTTTGCAACTATACTGAGTTGGAAGACGTTTTCGAAACCCAAACAAATTGACAATTTGGAGGTGGAATATCTTCGACGTTTGGAAGAAGGTTTGAGCTTGACTGAATCAAATCAAAAACCTGAATAGAATGCTTATTCAATACGGCTCAAAGAATATCCGCAAGAATCAGAAAAATTTTTTGGAAGAAGAAACTTCTATACAGCCTACCCTAAGCGGTCTATCTCCAGAAAAATGCTACACAATCCTTATGATTGATCCCGATGCAGGAAAACAAAAACCAAATGACCCACGACCTGGAAATTCCGATAAATATTATCTTCACTGGCTCGTCGTAAATATCTCTGGGGGTGAACTTTCTTCAGGGGACATTACAGTGCCTTATAAAGGACCTACTCCGCCACCTGGTACGGGCAAACATGAATATATCTTTCAACTCTATGAACAACCTTGCGGATTAACGCGTGGTATAGGTGTAAAGAATAGACCCCATTGGAGTTTGCAAGAGTTTTTAAGGGGGAAGAGTTTAACTCTTGTGGAGAGTCATTCCATGTTTGTGGGCAAGTAAATTTGAAGTGGATAATTGAAGGGTTAAAGGTATATCCCTGATTTCTTCTAAGGACACTATGGCATTCAACATGAATTCTTCAACTGCAATTGGCACGAAGGGCTCTGATGTCTACACTGCAACCGGTGTGGAGGACCCACGTGTGGCACTCAGTGTGCTCCTCAACCGTGGAGCAGACCCACTCACCATTCGCTCAGGCGTCAACGCTGTGCTCGCGATGGAGGACAAGGAACAGGCTATCAAGGACATCTTTGTGATGGCCTTCCAGACTCGTGATGTCCGTGGTGGAAAGGGCGAGCGAGCCATTGCCTATGAGATGCTCAAGGCTCTTCTAGAAAGCCCTGTAGTGGCGTGCCTAGCATTTGATGTTCTCGACCTGGTGCCTGAGTACGGGTGCTGGCGTGACCTCTTTCAGCTTGCGGAGACACACTGCAGGGGACGAATCCAGGACATTACTGTCGAGCAATTCCACAAGGACCAGGAAACCCTGGCAGGTGGTAAGGTAAGTCTCATGGCAAAGCATGCTCCGCGCGAGGATAAGTATCCCGAGCAGTACAAGGCACTTGCCAATCGACTCTTTGCAAACGAGCCCAAGTACTCTCGTCGCCTTAAGATGCTTCGTCAGGCGCTCTCCGCAATGAACAGGGCTTCCCACACGGTAGAGATCCAGATGTGCGACAAGCACTTCAGGGATATCAAGCCTGAAGAGGTTCCTGGTCGTGCTCTCCAGAAGTACACCAAGGCCTTCCTGAACCAGCCTTCCTCCTATCGTCAGGCAATGAATCCTCGCCCTTCGGGTGATCTTGACCGCATTGCCTGTGCAGAGCACTTCAGCGAGCACTTCGCCAAGGCCGCCAAGGGTGAAGCCAAGGTGAATGGATCTAAGACGGTCTTCCCTCACGAGCTTATCAAGAAGGTTGTGGCCAGCATGGGTCGTAGTCGCTACTCCTACTATGACGATGAGAGTGAGGCCCGTACTACGACCATGACCTCGGACGAGAAGGACGCTGTCATCGGTGTCTGGAATCAGATGGTCAAGGACGCCAAGGAAGGGGGTGGTCTGGGTCGTAGCTTGGCGATGTGCGACTTCAGTGGTTCCATGCAGAGCTCTGGCACGAATCACGATACGCCTTACTGGGTGAGCATGGCCCTCGGCCTGCTTATCTCTGAGGTGACCACCAAGGAGTTTGAGGACGTCTTCCTGACGTTTGATTCTACTCCCACCTTCCACCATCTTCCCAAGGGTGACATCTTCCAGCGCGTGGCCTCCATTGATGGGAGCATCGCCCAGGGTACCAGCACGGATTTCCAGAAGGCGATGGACCTCGTTCTCCAGCGTTGCAAGGCCATGCGAGTCCGTCCTGGCCAGGAGCCTGAGAATCTGATTGTCCTCACGGACATGAATTGGGACCAGGCTTGTGCCTCGAACCAGCGCAGTCTTTACACGGGCAACCGCTACCGCCACGTCGTTAAGACGGATACCTGGCAGACCCATGTGGAGATGCTCCGTGAGTCCTTCAAGCGGGCTGGTGAGGACATGTGGGGTGAGGGCCAAGGCCTCAAGATGCCTCGCATCGTCATCTGGAACATTGCTGCGACGAGCGCTGACTTCCATGCCAAGACTGACACGGAGGGTGTCGTCATGCTGGCTGGTTGGTCACCGAGCCTCTTCAAGGTACTCCAGAAGGAAGGCGTGGTCATTCAGACTCCCTACCAGGCTCTCCGTTGCCAGCTGGACGATGAGCGCTATGACCCTGTGCGCGCGCGCGTAGAGGCATGGTTGGCTGACCAGAATGGTGCAATCTAAGGCGTTGCCCAAAAAAAAAATCAAAAAAAAACAAAAAAATTTTTTTTGATTGTTTAAGAAATGTTTTTATGTTTCATTTTTACCAAGAAAGTGCTTCATGAGTGGTTAAGCGAATAGATGTATGGTAGTCCCAGTTTTTCTCCCAAAAGAGGGAATTGCTTGGTCGTCCTCTTACATGACCTTCTTGCTCAAATAGAGTTTTTATTATGTTCTCTACTTTGGGACAAATGGTTTTGATGACGGCCTTCACATACAGTCCTGTGACACCTGAATCAAAGGTCACTCCTGTATCTATGTTAATCTTGTAAAGGTCTCGCGGGTCCTCTGTTGGGGCTACTTGTTCTACTTGTAAGCTTGCGATAATGACCGCAGGCAATTCCAGGAGCTCACCCATAGCGGTTAACTCTTTTTTGAGAATATCTTCTTCATGTGAACTCATTGTTTGGGAAAGTCTGAGACGTTCTTCTTCAAGCTTTTCCATTTCCCATTCAATGCTTCTCTCTTCCATCTCTAATTCATCTTTTTTACTTTGAATATCGCTTTGTTTCTTTTGCAGTGCAATAAGTTTTGTATTCAGAGCGTCCATTGTGTGCAGTGCAACCTACACATAATCGCTTCAAATTTATTTGCGAATGCCACAGGCTTTCTCCCATGCATCAACACTGTAGTTGAAGGCTCTGCAAATACACATACGATGGTCATTTCCAGGACCTTTAAAACAAGCAGGACAAATCCAGGGTTTCTTTTTGGGAGTTGGTTCAGGAGTTGCTACAGGATTGGATTCGGAGTTTGGAGCAGGTGTGACGAGAGGATTTGCTACTACAGATATTGGTTCAGTCACTTCAACGCGTGTGGTGTATTTTGGTACATAATCTCGTTCGCAGTGAGCTCGCCATTCAGCTTCTGTATTATAGCAGAGACCAAATTCTTTCGGTTTAGGAAAGACTTCTAAGATTTTACAAATGTTTTCCGAGTAGTTCCAGGTTACAGCAGTAGCCACACGTTTATTGTTAACGAAGAAGCGATAAGTCGTTTTTGTTAAGGGCATTTAGAAAAATAAGTAATACATCTTTACGTATGAACCCTTCACTCAATTTTATTTATTTGAATACATACTCTTTTTAAACCTAAAGCAGAGTTTGAAAGAGTATACGGAGCGGTGATGTGGGATTGAATGAAAAATGAAAATTGAATCGTTTTTTTGGCCTAAGGGAGGTTGTCGCCGTGGGGCGAGTGGAATAAAGGTTTCTTCCAGCAAAGACATATAGTATTATATACAGAAACCTGATTAATTGGACCCTGTATTTTAAGGTAAGTCCTTACAGCAACACTTATTACACCTCCGCCGTTCTTCTGACGGCTAATACTTAATTAAGGATATCTTAATTAAGCAGGACTCAGCAGAAGTTAGCCTGGCCAGCTAAGAGTCCTCACAGCAACAAAACATTGATTCATCTACTTCTCTGGTAGTTTCGGGATCCCATTGCCATCAGTGGGAATCCACTGGGCTCAGCAGAGATTCATATAGAACCTTCCCTATGGCAGATAGTTCATATAAGATATTCTATATCGAAGAGCCCATACAGCAACCCCTATACTAATTCGCTAAGATTTGTGGAATCTGAAGTTCCAAAGATTCCAAACAGCAACCAAAAATTATTCAGTAAGGAGTACCCTCGCTTTCCTTTGGGGGTCAGATGATAAGAATCCTGAAGAGGAAAGGACAAGAAAGGCTCTTACAGCAATCCCCTATTAATTCACGCTTGAATTTATAAAGAGCCTTGATACTTGTCAACCAAGGATTCATACAGCAACAAAATACGATATTATTGTAAGTTGGAACAAAGTAATGATTCGCAAGATGAACTTTGGAGAGAAGATGTTCTCTTTTTTTTGCGATTGGCTCGACTGTTTTTAATATAATGTGTTGTATGATAAAACATCGGCGGTATATGATTTCTAAACATTAGTTTATGTTTGGGAAATCAGGACTTAAACTATTTATACGAAACCTTTATAATGAATAGTCTAGTAGATAGTCAACAGGAAATCATGAGTCGAGATATGCCTATTTCTGCAACCATTTCTCTTACTGTTCTCTTTGGTGCTACTTTGTGTGGCATGTATTTTTTTGATTTATTCAAGCGTGTGAAGGATACAGAGACTTCTATAAAAGAGTTAACACAGAACCTTACGGAAACAGTTGAACATCAGGATATGCAAGATGAAACTTTGCATGAATACGACCAGCGTATTCGTGAAAAGAAAGATTATGATGAAGCCGAAACGATTGAGCACCATAAATATCAAGCTTGGAATGGATTTTTACAGGGTTCAAATCTTGCATTGACGATTCGTATTTGGCGTGAAAAATATAGTACTGTTAAGAAAAATCAAGAATGGGTGAATTGGGATAGAAGTCATGATGCTTCCTGTGTTGTGAGGGATTTCTATTTAGGAAATTCAAATCCGGATTTTGCTTGGATTATACAGCCTTATACCGATACGATTCGTGGTGAAATGAAAGATACACTCATAAATGGTTGGGATAGTGTATGTAAGATACATATTATTCTTACTGCATCAAAACATGATATATTGGATTTTCTATCAAAAAAAGAATTTGAGGGCAGTCAGACATTAAATTTAGTCCTTAAGAAAGCGATTGATGATGGATTGGTACAATGGTCTCGTATCTTATTGGACGATTAAGCAGACTCTTTTGAGAGACGAATACATTGTGTGTATGCCATTTGCTGGTCTCCACAGAAATCATCAGGAGATTTTGTTTTCATACAATTTTCAAATGCAGTACGCTCTTTGTCACACGGAAGTTTAACTTCTGGTTGAGATGGAGCTAAAAGTGTAGGAGTTGCACCAAAGATACGATGTGCAATAGCTGAACCAGCTCCAAAGCCGAATCCTTGTTTCAGACTTTGACCAAGAGTTGGTTGTTGTACTTCTAGACGAGAAGGTACTCCAACACTGGAAAGCGGGTTTTGGAAAGGTACTACAGCAGAAGGCTTCGTATGGACTGGAGCTCTATGGGAGCTTGTGTGAGAGGAACTACGGGGCATCTTATACCCAAAAGAGGGAAAGTTTTTTTTTCATTTTTATTGGCTCGCTTAAATTTGATTGAAAAAGTAACCCCTAGATATAGTAAATGATTATGTCTTCTTCCATTCGCCAAGATATTCGTGAACTCATTGCAAAGTATGGCCTTTCAGCTGTTCATGCGGAACTTCAAGCCGAAATGAAAGAGGTCTACAGTTTTCTTCGTCAAATCTATGAGCCTCCTAAAAATAATCTTATTATTCCTGTTGCTGAGACAATCCCTGACCGTATTGTAACTCCTCTTCATAAACCCATTACAGTTGTCCTCCCTGAACCTCCTCAGCTCGACTTAGCGGTCGATCAAACGCGTGACTACACTGGCACTCAAGAAGAGCCAGAACCCGAAAACCATGACCCTACGCTAAAAGAAGTGATCATACAAGCAAAATCTGAAATGATGAAACAGCAAGGGGAAAAATTTACAAAAGCTAAACATCGTGAAGAAGTTCTAAAAAAACATAAAGAGTTAACTGAGAAAGGTATTCGTCCTGAAAGTCTTCTTACGAAGGATAATCTTAACAAATGGTTGGGAGAAGGTATGAGCTATATGAGAATTGCTCGTGAATGCACAGGTGTACATGAGAATGAAATCGCTGCGATTGCCAAAACATTTGGCCTTCAAAGCGATATTAAGAAATATATAATCATGAAAAAGAGTGGAAAATAATCAGTTATTCATAAGAAGTTTCTGTAAAGGTTCGAGTTTGTCTACACCTGCTTTGGCATCTTCAAGTATTTTTTTCGCATTTTTCTCAATATTCGTAAATCGTTGAATAGATTCTTTTACAACAGACATCGCTTGTTTTATTTTTTCAACTAAATCTGCTCGTTCTTTTTGCTCATGAAGGTGAATGTATTGTTCTAGAAGTTTAATAGATATGTGTAAGGCTTCAATTTGTGCGTCTAATGTCATGCCCATGAGGGAGACTAATAAAATGGGTTTATTATTTTCTGTAAAAATAATATCACCATGGTCTTGATGAGTTATTTTCGTATTAATGGATATTAAAATACCACCACAAACAGTAGCATCACTATCAACATCACGTGCTAATTTTTCCTTTTCTTTTTTTCCTACGTTTGTCTTATATTTCTTAGAATCTACAATAAAACTTTTGCCTTTTTTTGTTGTCACACGAATATCCCCTTTTTCTGGTTTGTATTGTGTCATATCATATTCATAAGGCAATTTTCCGAGGAGTGTTTCAATATAATGCTCTCCTTCTTTTCCGATGGTTGCACTACTTTTCGTTTTTTCTAACGTCTCTAGTTTTTGTTTTAATTCTAAAATTTGGTCTGTTTGTAATTTACAAGTACTTAGGAGTGATTCTTCATTTTCCTGCTTAGTTTTCAAACGGATATTTTCTTCCCTCAAGGCTTGAAATTCTTTTTCCACGTCTACTCGTGTTGTTTTCACTAGGTATTGTTTTTCCTGTTCAAACTCCTTTTTGAGTCTTTGTTCAACATGTTCTTTTTCCATTTCTGCGAATTTTAATTGGGATTGGAATCGTTTTATCTCTTGTTCATGTTCAAATTGTTGTTGTTTTCTACCTTCTTCGCGACCTTTTTCTTTCATAAGTTTTTGAATTTCAGATAAATCTAGTTCTTTTTGTTCATCCATATGTTGTTCGACAATAGACCAGCAATAAAGACCCAGTTTGACAATTTGAACTTGGTCTTGTTTTGATTTTTCTTGAAAATCTTTGGGGAAGTGTTCCATTAGGTATATGTATTCATTTATCTTTAGAATACTTAAACATTTCATCTAGGTTTATGTAGATGACAGATATTAAATTACTAAAGGAAACATTTACAAAGATTTATGATGAGAATATTTGGGCTATGGGTCAAGAAGAAAGTAAAAGTGGAAAAGGAAGTACACTCAACTTTACACTGAGTTTATTAGATACATTATCGACTCTTTTAAAAGAATATGATATTAAGACAATGGTGGATACTTCTTGTGGTGATTGGAACTGGTTGAAATATATTCAAACTCTCTTGTGCGATTACACTGGACTTGATATTGTAGAAAGCATCATTCAAGAAAATAAGGAAAAATATACAAATCAGAAAACAAAATTTATTTGCATTGATTTCTTAACTTACTTAAAATCCTTGCCTGATAATTCTGTGGATTTAATTCTTTGTCGTCATACATGTGAGCATTTGCCCAAAGATTATATCTTTGATTTTTTTATTGAATGTAAACGTGTCACGAAATATCTCCTTTTGACATCAAAGAAGACAGGCCCTGATGAAATCTGCAATCAAGAACTTGATTTC
>JACCDP011290390.1_pt1 | contig 20681 bp, 21 predicted proteins | sample 7445841 | NCBI WGS metagenome assembly JACCDP01 (sample SAMN15323441, study PRJNA562643) | freshwater metagenome | isolation source: river surface water | place: USA:Blue River Watershed | collected 2017-08-17
GTGTTACTGATTTCGAAGTAACAGTTCCTTTTGAATCGTATACATTTACTTTCATTACTTTCTTAATGTTAACGTTGAACCATTTGCGCCAGGAACCGAACCTTTCACAATCAATAAATTTCTATCTAAGAAAACTTTCAAGATTTCAAGGTTTGAGGCCAATCTTCTCTTGTTCCCCATTTGACCGGCCATTCGCATTCCTTTAAATACTCGAGCAGGATAAGAACATGCACCTATTGAACCAGGAGCACGGAGACGATTATGCTGACCGTGTGTTGACTGACCAACTCCACCGAATCCATGTCTTCTTACCACTCCTTGGAAACCTTTTCCTTTTGAGGTTCCAATTACATCGATAAATTCTCCTTCTTCAAAAATGGATACATCAACTGTATCACCGACATTTACGCTTTCAAATCCTTTGAATTCCACCAATTTCGACTTTGGTGTTGTATTCGCCTTTTTGAAGTGACCTTTCAATGCATTTGGCGTATTTTTTTCCTTACGATTTCCAAATCCCAATTGAACGGCCTCGTAACCATCTCTGTCTTGTGTTTTGATTTGAGTCACAACACAAGGACCAGCTTCTATAACTGTGCATGGTAAAGCTTTACCCTCGGCACTGTAGATACTAGTCATTCCGACTTTTCGACCAATTATTCCAGGCATATTGCTATTTTATTAATTATACTTTAATTTCAACCTCAACACCACTTGGTAATTCTAACTTCATTAACGCGTCAACTGTTTTTGAAGAACTACTGTAAATGTCCATTAATCTTTTATACGCACATAATTCAAATTGCTCACGAGCTTTCTTGTTCACGTGTGGAGAACGAAGTACAGTATAAATTCTCTTGTGCGTAGGAAGTGGAATTGGACCACTCACAACTGCTCCTGTAGATTTAACAGTTTTAACGATTTTCTCTGCTGACTTATCCAACAAATTGTGATCGTATGATTTTAATTTTATTCTAATTTTTTGGCTCATCTCCTATTTATTAAGCTGTGATTTTACCATTTGCTTTTGATACAACCTCGTCTGAAACATTCTTTGGTGCCTCTGCATAATGAGAGAATTCCATTGAAGAACTTGCTCTACCAGATGTGATAGTTCTTAACTGGGTAACATATCCAAACATTTCCGAAAGTGGAACATCCGCTTTTAAAACTTTTGCTCCATTTCTATCATCCATACCTTTCATCATACCGCGTCTTCTGTTAAGATCACCGACAACGTCCCCCATATTTTCCTCAGGTGTTACTACCTCCAATTTCATGATTGGTTCGAGAAGCACAGGAGAACATGACTTTAATGCAGCTCTGTATGCCATCTTCGCACAAAGCTCAAAAGACAATGAATCAGAATCCACATTGTGATAAGAACCATCAATTAATTCGATTTTCATCGCCTCAACAGGGAAACCTGCAAGTACACCATTTTTCATTGATTCTTTGAAGCCTTTTTCAACTGAAGGAATAAATTCTCTAGGAATATTACCACCTTTAATGCTGTTTACAAACTCAAGACCGGTTTTTTCAGGATTATCCTGTGGTGAAATTTTAACAAGAATATCAGCGAATTTACCTCTACCTCCTGTTTGTTTCTTATATACTTCTCTGTGTTCAGTGGAACCTTGAATGTTTTCTCTGTATGCAACCTGCGGAGCGCCCTGATTTACTTCAACTTTAAATTCTCTTTTCAAACGATCCACAATGATTTCCAAGTGAAGCTCACCCATTCCAGAAATTATTGTCTGACCTGTTTCCTCATCTGTATTAACTCGGAACGTTGGATCTTCTTCAGATAATTTTGAAAGACCAATTGACAATCTATCAGTATCGGCTTGCGTTTTTGGTTCAATCGCTAGACCAATTACTGGATCAGGGAACACCATTGATTCAAGAATAATTGGTGCATTTTCGGCGCACAATGTATCACCAGTTTTAATATCTTTAAAACCAACCACAGCGCCAATGTCACCAGCTCCTAATTCACTAATTTGATTTTGTTTGTTAGCATGCATTTGGAAAATACGAGAAATACGCTCTTTGTTGTCTGAACGAGTATTTAATACGTATGAACCAGCTTCCAACTTACCAGAATAAGCACGAACGAAACATAATCTACCAACGAATGGATCGGTTGCTATCTTAAATGCTAAACCAGAAAATGGTTCATCATATGATGGCTTTCTTGAAACCTCCTGGTCGTTTTTTGGATTTATCCCTTTGATATCTTCAATATCAAGTGGCGATGGAAGAATTTCCATTACCATATCCAACATTGCTTGGACACCTTTGTTTTTAAACGATGAACCACACATCATTGGAACCACTTTTCCAGATATAGTAGCCTCACGAAGTGCATTTAAAATTTCTCTTTCCGTCAATGAATTCTCATCTTCGAAAAACTTTTCCATAAGAGATTCGTCAAATTCAGCAACAGCCTCTAGTAATTCACTTCTAAGTTGACGAGCTTCATCTATAATGTCAGAAGGAATTTCAACTTCTTTAAAGGTCATTCCGTAATCATCCTCATTCCAAACAATTCCTCTAAAGTTAATTAAGTCAACAACACCTTTAAAGTTATCTTCCTCACCAATATTAATTTGAAGCGGCAAGGCGTGACTGCCAAGCATATCTTTTACTTGCTTACACACTTTTAAAAAATCTGCGCCTTGACGATCCATCTTATTAACGAATCCAATACGTGGAACGTTATAATTGTTAGCAAGTCTCCAGTTAGTTTCTGACTGAGGCTCAACACCGTCTACAGCTGAAAACAAAAACACTAAACCATCTAGAACTCGAAGTGAACGATTTACCTCTACAGTAAAATCTACGTGTCCTGGGGTATCAATAATATTTACGTGATACTTTTGATTACGATAATTCCAAGTTAAAGTAGTCGCAGCCGATGTAATTGTAATTCCTCTCTCTTGTTCTTGCTCCATCCAATCCATTGTAGCAGCTCCATCATGAACCTCACCAATTTTGTGGTTTACACCACCATAAAAAAGAATGCGTTCCGTAGTTGTAGTTTTTCCTGCATCAATATGAGCAGCAATTCCAATGTTTCTTGTATATTTAAGATCTCTTGACATTTCTATTAAAATCTAAAATGTGAAAATGCTTTGTTTGCTTCTGCCATTCTAAGTGTGTCTTCTTTCTTTTTATAAGCCGCACCCTCCTCTTTTGAGGCAGCAATGATTTCAGACGCTAATTTTTGAGCCATTGTCTTCTCATTTCTTTTTCTAGAATACCCGATTAACCATTTCATGGCAAGTGAAGACTTTCTCTCCTCACGAAGTGGAGTAGGAATTTGAAATGTAGCACCACCAACTCGGCGACTTCTCACCTCAACACTAGGGGTAACATTTTCTAAAGCTTTCCTCCAAACATCCAATCCATTTTGATCCTCAATCTTCTTGTCTACAATCTCAATAGCATCATAGAATATACTAAATGCTAAACTTTTCTTACCAGAATACATTAAATTATTAACGAACTTGGTAACAACCACATCGTGAAATTTTGGATCTGGCAGAATAGCAATTTTTTTGGCTTTTCTTCTTCTCATCTTTCTAAAGCTTAATTATTTTTGCTTAGGACGTTTCGTTCCGTATTTTGATCTTCTTTGACTTCTTCCTTGAACACCCGCAGTGTCTTCAGCACCACGAACAATGTGGTAACGTACTCCTGGAAGGTCTTTTACCCTTCCTCCGCGAACTAGAACTAGTGAGTGTTCTTGAAGATTATGGCCTTCACCACCGATGTAAGCATTAACTTCTTTTCCGTTCGTTAAGCGAACACGCGCCACTTTACGCATAGCTGAATTAGGTTTTTTTGGCGTCGTTGTATAAACACGGACGCAAACACCTTTACGTTGTGGGCATGAATCAAGCGCAGCGGACTTACTTTTCTTCACCACCGCAGTTCTTCCTTTGCGAACTAACTGTTGAATAGTTGGCATAAAATACTCTTAATTTTTAGTAAATAATCTACCTCAAACGCACTTTGAGGGGTGCAAAGATACCACATTTATTTTATCACACAAGTAAAATTTTAAAAAAAATTGATTTTTCGACAAAAAAATGTTCATTTCCAAAAATAAATCAATTCTAATACCCATAAAAAAAGCCCCTTCCGGAGCTTTTGAATATTATTAATTTTTATTTAACCCTGTAAAGTGTAGACTTCACAGCATCTATTAACCGCTTGACATTTGGCAAAGCTTCTTCAATTAAAGTAGGTGAGAATGCAAAAGGTGTATCTGTTTGAGTAACTCGCATTACAGGTGCATCCAAATAATCGAAGGCGTAACGCTGCAAATGATAGGAAATCTCTGATGAAATAGAAGCTAAAGGCCATGATTCCTCTAAAACAATGCAACGATTCGTTTTCTTAATAGATTCAACAACGCAATTGTAGTCAATTGGTCGAATTGTTCTAAGATCAATAATTTCAACTTGAATATTTTCCTTTGCTAAAATCTCAGCAGCTTCGTAAGCTACTTTAATTATTTTTCCAAAAGAAACTATTGTAACATCAACACCTTTTCTTTTGACATCTGCAACACCGATTGGAATAATATATTCTCCTTCAGGAACTTCGCCTTTATCACCATACATTTTCTCTGATTCAAGAAAAACAACAGGATCCTCATCTCTAATAGCAGCCTTCAACAAACCTTTAGCATCTGCTGGATTAGATGGAGTAATTACTTTTAAACCCGGCACATGTGCATAAAAAGCTTCAAAACTCTGTGAGTGAGTTGCCGCTAACTGCCCTGCTTGTCCATTTCCACCTCTAAATACAATTGGACAATGATATTGACCTCCTGACATTTGTAGCATCTTCGCAGCTGAATTAATAATTTGGTCAGCTGCAAGAATGGCGAAATTCCATGTCATGAATTCAACAATAGGTCTCAAACCATTCATTGAGGCACCTACAGCAATTCCAGCGAAACCCAGCTCTGCAATTGGAGTATCGATAACTCTCTTCGGACCAAATTCATCTAGCATACCTTGAGAGACCTTGTATGCTCCGTTGTATTCAGCAACCTCTTCACCAAGAAGAAATACTCGATCATTTCTTCTCATTTCTTCACTCATGGCTTCTCGAAGCGCCTCTCTAAATTGTAATGTCTTCATATTATTTAACAAGAATGCAAAATTAGTTAATGCAAGTTTATTTCAAAATTGTTTACGCTACTTTTAATTGGGCTATTTTAGATTTACTAAATTGACTTTGAGCATAAGTTAACTCTACATTAAAGTTTTTCAAATCTGAATTCGGTAATTCAAACATTGATTCAGTTAAGATTGCTTCACAAATTGAACGTAAACCACGCGCACCCAATTTAAACTCTACGGCTTTATCCACAATAAAATCCAAAACATCTTTATCAAAAGTTAATTTGATTCCATCCAATTCAAAAAGTCGCACAAATTGCTTGATTAAAGCATTTTTTGGCTCGGTAAGGATTCTTTTCAAATCTTCTCGCTTTAGTGGATCTAAATGTGATAAAACGGGAAACCTACCGATTAACTCTGGAATTAAACCAAAATCTTTAACATCTGAAGGAATAATATATTTTAACAGTGAATCATCTTCTATTGCAGGTTCTTGAACTTGACTGAAACCTATTGTTTGTCTATTAACTCGATTTGCAATTATTCGCTCGATACCATCAAATGCTCCGCCACAAATAAATAAAATGTTTTTTGTGTCTATTTGAATTAGTTTTTGTTCAGGATGTTTTCTTCCTCCTTGCGGAGGCACACTAACAATAGAACCTTCTAACAATTTTAATAAAGCTTGTTGAACACCTTCACCTGAAACGTCTCTTGTTATGGACGGGTTATCTCCTTTTCGAGCAATCTTATCTATTTCATCAATAAACACGATTCCTTTTTCAGTTTGCTCAACATCATAGTCTGCCGCCTGTAGTAAACGTGACAATATACTCTCAACATCTTCACCAACATAACCCGCTTGAGTCAAAACCGTTGCATCAGCTATACAAAAAGGTACATTCAGCAATTTAGCAATAGTTTTAGCAAGCAACGTTTTACCGGTTCCAGTGCGCCCAACCAATATCACGTTTGACTTATCAATTTCAATATCGTCAACTTTTGGTGAATAATTCAAGCGCTTGAAATGATTGTAAACCGCTACAGAGAGAACCTTTTTAGCTGCATCTTGACCAATCACATATTCGTCCAAATGTTTTTTAATTTCAACAGGCTTAAGAAGTGAAATCTTTTTAGGCTTGGAAAGTGTCTCCTTCGGCTTGGAAGTGTGATTTAATTCTTGCTGAATGATATTATTTGCTTGTACAGCACAACTATCACAAATATGACCTGAAACACCCGCAATAAGCATGTTAACGTCATTTCTAGTTGCGCCACAAAACGAACAAGTTGTATCCTTCTTCGCCATCTAATTATTTCGGATTTCTTAATAGCACTTCATCTACCATTCCGTATTCTTTAGCTTCTTCGGAAGTCATCCAATAATCACGATCCGAATCAGCCCATACTTTATCATATGTCTGTTTTGAATGTGAAGCGATTATATCATATAGCTCCTTCTTTAACTTTTGAATTTCTCTGGCAGTTATTTCAATGTCACTTGCTTGACCTTGAGCCCCACCTAGTGGTTGGTGAATCATAACACGAGCATGCTTTAGTGCACTTCTCTTTCCGTCAGCTCCCGCACACAATAAAACAGCCCCCATGGAAGCGGCCATTCCTGTACAAATTGTTGCCACATCTGGACGAATATATTGCATGGTATCATAAATCCCTAGACCGGCATAAACCGAACCTCCTGGAGAATTTAGGTAAATTTGTATATCTTTTTTCGCATCTACTGACTCCAAGAAAAGTAATTGTGCATTTATTATATTCGCTACTTGATCATTTATTCCTGTACCAAGAAAAATTATTCGATCCATCATTAATCTTGAAAATACGTCCATTTGAGTCATATTCAATGGTCGCTCTTCAATAATATATGGAGTCATAGAAGATTCAATGTAATGGTCTACAAACATGCTGTTAATACCCATGTGTTTGGTAGCATATTTTCTAAATTCGTTATTGTCAAACATAAGTCTAATTTTTAAGAATCTAAAATTAACTAATCCACAGAATTTGACGCCTTTTTTTAATTAATTTTAAAAATATTTATCAAATGTACCCAGAAGATCTTTGCGGGAAAAAAATTTTAATAAGTCCTTTAAATTGGGGAATGGGGCATGTTTCACGATGCATACCTTTGATAAAAAAACTCGCTAAACAAAACAACCAAATTTTCATCGCTTGTTCGAATAGTCAAAGAATCGTTTTCGAATCCTATTTTGAAAAAGATATTGTATATATTCTCCATGAGGAATATCCCTTTCGTTTTAGAGGAAGGGGGAATTTCATTTTTGATGTGCTGATGAACTCAAACGAATTAAAGAAAAGGTATAAATCTGAATTTATAGAAGTAAAAAATATTATTCAAAATTATGGGATAAATATAGTTATATCCGACCATCGATATGGATTCCGTTCTAAACATTGTATTTCTATATTCATGACTCATCAGCTTCTATTACCTCTACCTTGGTATTTCATTGGTGGACAATATTGGCACAAAAAACAAGTTTCAAAATTTGACTTTCAATGGATTGTTGATAACGAGAATAATCGCTTAGCGGGAAAATTATCAAACAAATCGGACTATCCAAATGCTCTCTATATTGGTAATTTATCTCGTTTCTGTGAAGTTTCTTCCGATAAAACAAATAATATTAAAGGCGTATTAATTATATCTGGTCCTTCAGCCTATTACGAAAATTTATTCCAAAGTTTTCAAAAACAACTTGAGTCAGATGAGATCGAATTAATTATTGGAAATGACAAGGCCTATAATGTATTTAAAAATTTAAACTATAGCATTGCATTTCATAATTCTAAAAATTGGAGAGTAACAGATAAATTAATCTTAAGCGCAAAAAAAATATTTGGATATTGCGGTTATTCGACACTAATGGATATTAAATATTTGAAATGTGAATTCCATCTAATTGCATGTCCTGGGCAACTTGAACAAATGTACTTGCAAAAAAAAGTCCTGAGAAACTCCCAGGACTTTAACAATTAGTATTTTAAGATTATTTTATTGCAGCACTAAAATTAGAATCTTTAAAGATTTTAATAAATTCTCTATCACGACCAGCCTTTTCCTTAAGAGAAGCATCTTTAGCAAACGCGCTTTTCAAGTGATTCACAACTGCGTCAGTCCCTTCACCACTTCTTTGTGAAATTATTGCTTTTAAGTAGTAAGCTTCTGCTGTTTCATTTCCAGAAATTGCTTTTTTAGCCTCATCATATTTATTTGATAATGTTGCCGCCAACGCCTTATTAAAAGAAGCATCCTTCAAACTTACTCCAGATGAATATTTTCCATCAAGAATATCAAGAATGACTGTATTGTAAGAAACCGCATCGCCATCTTTAGCGCCTTTCGCCTGATTCATTAATTTTCTTGAAGCAGCACGATCACCCTCAAGAATTGCAATTCCAGCCAAGTTATTTTTTGTATTTGCGTTATCCTTTACTTGATTGGCTTTTTCTAAACTTTTCTTTGCTTCTGGCATTTTATTTTGAAGAAATCTCACTGCACCTAAATTGTTATGGGTTCTATGATCACCTGCAAAGTTTTTAGCAGCAATTTCATATATTCTGCCTTTTTCGTTCAAATCATTTGTTAGTTTTCCAGCAACGAATAATAATTCTTCCACACCTAAAATCTCAGGATTAGAAACTGAAGCAGCTTTCAGTTCGTCATCTGTCAATCCTGCAAGGGTATAATTTACTGTAATAATTGTCCTTCTAATTGCTGGAAAAACATCTTTTTCCAACTGTTGGTACGACTTACCTAAATTAATCATTTCTGTTTCACGCTGTTTAGCATCTTTTGTCATTTCTAAAACGCGAATGAACAAATTTTTGTCAGCTTCAGAAATAGAAGAGGTCATTGCCAATTGAGCCTTGAAACCTTCGAAATCCTCTCCATATTTTGAAATGGAATACATTGAAGTATCCATTAAAGCATTTAATTTTTCTTTCTTCATAATCGAAATTATAGCCGTACGTGCCTCACGTGAACGATCAGCCGAAAGCATATCATTTTTAGATTCCTCCCCATCAGGAGAAGCATATCCTTTGATTTCAATCGAATTAATTGTAATTTTTGGATTAGTCTGAGCATTTTTAATCCAAGCTATCATATCAAGAATATCCTTGTCTTTTAATTCATTCGGCTTTACTACTGACTTTGCTCTATCAAAATTTATTTTCGATTCAAAGGATTTGCTTTCACTTCTAACAATTTTATCGTCTTCCAAAATCATTTTGAACTCTTTCTTTACAAGCAAAGGAGTTATAATAGTACCATCAGCAATTTTCATTTCAGGTAGAGCCCCTTTATCTTTGGTGCCTTTGAATATTTTACCAGTAATTTTTAAATCGGCAGCTTCAAATGAGGCATCATAAGGAATCGTAAGATCAAAAGTCGCAGAACCTCCAGGTTTGAATGGGATGGTTTGACCATTTCCTGTAATTTTCTCGCCTTGTACTTGCCAAGTCCCAAGAGATTTGCTTCCTAGCTTTGGAGTTATTTCTGCTTTCACTTTTTTCTTTATTCCTTTTTGAGGAATATTAACAACTACAGACATTTTAACACTATCACCATGCATTTCCAATGGATTTGGGGACACATTGTATGTAAAGTCTTTAACCAAATCACAAGAAGGCAAAGAAGCAAGCAACAAACCCATTGAAGAAACTAATACTATTCTTTTCATTTTAATTTCGTTTTTTTAATTGGTGCAAAAATAAGAACAAAATAAATACAGAATGTGTTCTTAGAGAATTTTAAAAAAATCTTTTAAACATTATTTTGTGAACTGACTGATTGATATAAATGTTTCAGGATCAATAGGATTTGAAATCTGATTCAAAGGCACTAATACAAAATCTCGTTTTCTAAAACTCGTGTGTGGAATCTTTATATTGGGCTCTTTTACAACATCATTTCCATAAAAAATAATGTCAATGTCAATAATACGATCTTCGTATTCATCGATTTTTAGTTTTCGCCTACCCATCTCAATTTCAATCTCTTGCGCGGTCAAAATTAACTCATGTATTGTTAAAGTGGTAGTAATGGTACAACAACAATTTACAAAATTATTCTCACTTGTAAATCCAATAGGCTTACTTGAAAAAAAATCAGAAATTTCAACTACTTTACCAACCTTGGAATCTAATTTGTTTAAAGCAACTATGAGGTTTTGCTTTTTATCACCTAGATTTGAACCGATGGAAACTGAAACTAATTTTGTTTTACCTTCCATTTAAAATTATTCACTAGTTCGAGCAGATCTTGTTTCAAATATTCAAGTGAAGGCTTTAGGGAATCATAATTTGGTCTGCAATTCAAAAGAACCTCTCCTCTTACAAAGTGATTTATCGAGTCAGTCAGATAAAACTGGAAGTTTGTCGCAACATTTCCTTTTAGTTCAAAGAAAGTCCCAAAAACACGTTTATCTTTATCAATCAATTGTCTAAAATCAATTTTATCTGCCTTAATTTTATGCTCATCCACTTTGTCATTAGCATAATTTATTATCGACGGCAAAGAATCTTTAGAAGCGATATTTATATAATAGAGATATAAAGAACCATTTAATGGTCCGAGATCAATTTGTTGCATGCAAAAATTGGATTTCTGAAAAATACATGGTTTGTAATTATAGATATCAGCTAATTTCAATTCATAAGGGCAATCGTTTGAAACGAATCGGTAGCTATGTTCTGGTAATTCGGTTTTTAAGTACGTAGGAGGCTTAGGAACGGGGGCGTCATTTTTACAAGCGCAAAACACAAACATTAACAAGACAATAAAAAGAATTTTATTCATGTTCCTGCATTTTGACAACTTTTACGTTCCTTATCCTTTTTTTATCAGAGGAAACAACAATCATTTTGTAATTGGAAATAGTAATGAATTCATTGTTTCTCATAATTCTACCTGCTTGTTCGACAATAAAACCGCCTAACGTCTCTGCGTCCCCTTTTACCGACTCAAAATCTGAACCATCAGTTTCAATTATTTTGTAAAAATCATTTAATGAGGTTCGACCTTCAAAATTATACGTGCTTTCATCAAGTTTAACAAATGGTATGTCATTTTCATCAAACTCATCAGTTATTTCTCCAACTATTTCCTCAAGAATATCCTCCAAAGTAACAATTCCACTTGCCCCTCCATATTCATCAACGACAATCGCCATGTGCATCTTCATTTTACGAAATTCCTGAAGTAAATCATTGATTTTTTTATTTTCGGGAATGAAGAATGGTTTTCTCAAAACAACTTTCCAATCAAATTCTTCCGATTCATTCAAAAATGGAAGCAAATCTTTGATATACAAAATTCCAATGACATTATCCTGTGACTCTTTATAGACAGGAATTCTAGAATATCCTGCCTCTAAAATAAATTCAAGCACTTCTTTAATGTTCGATTCTGCATCGATTGCTTCCAAGTCAACTCTTGGTGTCATAATCTGACAAGCTTCTGTTTTTCCGAAACGTACAATTCCTTCAAGAATTTTATGATCTTCTTCAGAGTCAGAATCTTCTTTAGTCAGAGCCAAAGCTTGCTCCAATTCATCCGTAGTAACTTGAACCGAACTTTTTGTCATTTTTTGAATAAAGAATGAACCCTTTACCAATATTATTTTAATCCAAGAAACTGGAGGAGTCGTACGAAAAACATTTAGAGGATAAGCTACCCAATTGACAACGCGCAAAGAATTTCTAGTCGCAAATATCTTAGGAATTACCTCACCTGTCAATAAAATGAGAAACGTAATTCCAACCACTTCTAATAAAAACCGCGTCAATTCAGTTCCAGGTTTTGTAGGAATTAATTGATCCATTATAAACGTTGAAAGAATTACAACGCCTACATTAACGAAATTATGAATGATTAATAATGTTGCCAGAAGCTCTTTAGGTTTGGAAATCAACTCTAGAATCATCTTCGCTTTAGGCGTATTTTCCTTTTTAAGTAGATCTGTTTCAGCAGGTTTCAAGGAGAAAAAAGCGGATTCTGAACCCGACATTAATGCAGCTAAAAACAACAATACTAATACTAGTAGTAAATAAAGTAAAGTAGATGAACTGAAGCCGAATTCAACGACTTGATAAAAATTTTGACTGGAAGGATCAGAACTATTCATTCGACTTAAAATGGTACATTATCATCCGATGATGGTGATAAATCTGGCATTGTTGAAGGACTTGAGGGCTTTCCTTCCGTAGAATAAGAAGATGCAGAACGATCTGAGTCTGGTCGAGATAGAATTGTCAAATCGTCTCCAACAACTTCAGTAGCATAACGATTGTTTCCTTCCTTATCCTGCCATGATCGCTTTTTCAGTTTGCCTTCAACATATACTTTTGTGCCTTTTCGGATATATTTTTCAGCAACCTCCGCTAAACCGCGCCATAGAACTATGTCGTGCCAATCAGTAATTTCTCTTTTCTCACCTGTATTTTTATCCGTAAAAATTTCAGATGTCGCCAATGGGAATGACGCTATTACCGCCCCATTTTCTAACCTCTTGATTTCAGGATCTTTACCTAGATTACCAATTAGAATTACTTTATTGACACTGCCATTCATGATACAAATTTATAAAAATATGGAATTTAGAGGATTTATTTTCTTTTGGTCGTTTTTTTCGTTCCTTGATTCTCAGCAATTTCCAAGCATTCAGCTAAGGTCAATTCCTCAGGTTTTTTATCTTTAGGAAGTTTATAATTGTTTTTACCAATCTTTAAATAAGCGCCATATTTGCCATTCAATAACTGAACATCCTCTCGGTCATCAAATGTTTTTATCAAATTATTAGCTGCAGCAGTTTGTTTTTCGGTATATAATTCGAGTGCTCGCTCCAAGGTTATTGATATCGGATCCTCGCCTTTTGGAATAGAAACAAACGTTTTCCCCACTTGGACATAAGGTCCAAATCTTCCTGTATTTGCTTTAACTTCCAAACCATCATGATTTCCAAGAACGCGAGGTAACTTGAAAAGTTCAAGTGCTTCTTCCAATGTTATTGAACCAATCGACTGACTTGGCTGAAGCGATGCAAAAAGTGCTTTTTCTCCATCTTCTTTCTCGTCACCAACTTGAATCATAGGACCAAAACGGCCAATTCTCGCTATAACTTTTCTACCCGAAACTGGATGAATTCCCAATTCTCTTTCCCCTGTGGCGCGATCGGAATGTTCTAAGGTTGATTCTACGTTTTCATGAAAAGGAGCATAAAAAGAACTCATCATCTTTGTCCACTCGATTTTTCCAGAAGCGATTTCATCAAACTCCGCTTCTACTTTCGCTGTGAAATTGTAATCCATTATTCGTTCGAAGTGAGTATTTAAGAAATCAGTTACAACGATTCCAATGTCTGTTGGGGAAAGTTTATTTTTGTCCTTACCGGTTGTTTCGGATTTGATTTCTTTTGAAATGGAATCTTTTTTCAAGGTCAAACTCACATAATTTCTTAGCGCACCTTCGCGTTCTTTCTTTTCAACATATCCTCTTTTCTGAATAGTAGAAATGGTGGGCGCATAAGTTGATGGTCGGCCAATTCCTAATTCCTCAAGTTTCTTAACCAATGAAGCCTCAACGTAACGTGATGGCGGTCGGGTAAATCGCTCAACAGCCGTAATTGAGTCAACTGAAAGTTTTTCGTTTAGTTCCACAGCAGGAAGCAAACCTTCCATTTCCTCTTCCTCATTTTCGTCTGAACTCGATTCAATGTAAACTTTTAGAAAGCCATCAAATTTGATCACCTCACCTTTCGCCGCGAAATATTCTTGCGTTTTTAAACCGCCAATTTTTATGGTAGTTCGCTCTAATTGTGCATCCGCCATTTGACTGGCTATTCCACGTTTCCAAATCAGATCATAAAGTCTCTCTTCGTCGCGATCACCGTCAATTTCAGAACGGTTAAAATCTGTTGGGCGAATTGCTTCGTGAGCTTCTTGTGCTCCTGCAGACTTCGTTGTAAATTTTCGAATCTTCGAATAGTTTGAACCATAATTCTTTTCAATAGCATCTTTCGCTGCATTTATAGCAGTTTGAGAAAGATTAACTGAATCGGTTCTCATATAGGTGATTAATCCTGATTCATACAAGCGTTGAGCTACAGACATCGTTTTGGTAACTGAAAAACCTAATTTCAAACTCGCTTCTTGTTGAAGTGTCGAAGTTGTGAATGGTGCTGCTGGCGTGCGAGTTGCCGGTTTTGTCTGAATATCTTCAACGAAAAAATCTGTTGTTTTACAGACTTCTAATAAATTCTGAGCTTCTTTTTCATTTTCAAGTTGCTTCGAAAATTCGGTTTTTAGAACACCTTTATTCGATTTAAACTGACCATTTACTCGAAAAAACGGATTTGAATTAAACGCATCAATTTCTTTTTCACGCTCAACAATCAAGCGAACTGCTACAGATTGAACTCTTCCTGCAGACAAACTCGGGCGAACTTTTTTCCAAAGAACAGGTGATAACTCAAAACCAACTATGCGATCTAAAACACGTCTAGCCTGCTGTGCATCTACCAATTCTTTATTTATTTGTCTTGGTCTCTCAATTGCCTTTAAAATGGCTGATTTGGTAATTTCATTGAAAGTAATTCGTTTGGTATCTTTTTTCTTCAAATCAAGTGTCTCATACAAGTGCCAAGAAATGGCTTCTCCTTCGCGGTCCTCATCGGTTGCTAGCCATACCACTTCGGAATCTTTCGCTAATTTCTTCAATTCAGAAACGACTTGTTTTTTATCCGGTGATACTTCATAATTTGGCTCAAAATTATTTTCCAAATCAATGGCAAGTCCCTTTTTTGCAAGGTCTCTTACATGACCAAAGCTGGACTTAACCACAAAATCTTTACCTAAATAACCTTCAATTGTTTTAGCCTTTGCAGGTGACTCAACGATAACCAAATTTTTCGCCATTCTCGATTAATTTTTGGACAAATGTAATTGTAAAACTATTGAATCCACAAATTGTTTTTTACGATTTTTTTGACCTATATATAATTAACCTATGGTTAAGAATTTTTAAAAAATTTGAAATTTTCCTTTACAGATCATTTTGAAATTTTAACTATGTCATTTTGTCACTGTTTTTGAATTTTGTAATTTCGCAACCTATTTTTAGAAAAATGTCAATTGGTAACAAAGTAATTGAAGAAGACAAACAAGGTGAAGCAACAATGATTGCCTCCACTGAAAATTCAACTGGAAAAAAATTGTATGTTGAAAGCTATGGCTGTCAGATGAATTTTTCAGATAGTGAGGTTGTGGCGTCAATCATGTCAAATGAAGGTTATCAGACCACAAGAAATTTGGACGAAGCTGATGTTATTTTAATAAATACGTGTTCGATTCGCGAGAATGCGGAAACAAGAGTTCGTAATCGGTTAACTGATTTTAAGAAACGAAAAGAAGATAATCCAGAATTGGTTGTTGGCATTTTAGGCTGTATGGCTGAGCGCCTTAAAAAATCATTATTGGAAGAAGAGAAATTAGTTGATTTAGTTGCAGGACCTGACGCATATCGTGATTTACCTAATTTAATTGATGAAGTTGGAACTGGGCAAAAAGCCGTAAATGTTTTACTTTCTCGTGATGAGACTTACGCCGATATTTCACCAGTTCGATTAGACCAAGGTGGCGTTACAGCATTCGTAACGATTATGCGTGGTTGCGACAATATGTGCTCATTTTGCGTTGTTCCATTTACCAGAGGTCGCGAACGTTCTCGAGATCCGCAAACAATTGTTCAGGAATGTCGTGATTTGTTCGAAAAAGGTTACCGAGAGGTTACTCTTTTAGGTCAAAACGTTGATAGTTATCGTTGGAATATTTCATCGAAAGGTGAAATTAGAGATCCGAATCTTCCCACCACTAATTTCGCTCAATTGATGGAAATGGTCGCCTTAGTTTCACCCGATTTACGGGTTCGATTCAGCACTTCGCATCCAAAAGATATGACGGATGACGTCCTCGAAACAATGGCGAAGTATGAAAATATTTGTCCGTACATTCATTTGCCAGTTCAGTCAGGACACACAGATGTATTATATCGTATGAATCGTGGCTATTCACGAGAATGGTATTTGGATCGTATTTCGGCAATTAAACGAATTATTCCGGATTGTGCCATTTCAACCGACATTATCACCGGTTTTTGTGGCGAAACAGAAGAAGAACATCAAGATACATTGTCCCTTATGGACGAAGTTCAGTATGATTTTGCTTACATGTTTAAGTATTCAGAAAGACCAAAAACATTGGCAGAACGAAAATTTGAAGATGATGTTCCCGAAGAAGTTAAAGGACGAAGACTCAACGAAGTGATTGATAAACAATTGAAATCTTCACTATTATCGAATCAACGTCAAATTGGGACAACACAAAAAGTATTGATTGAAGGTCCATCAAAACGATCGGAAGAACACTATTGTGGAAGAACGGGAAGAAATTCAATGGTAGTATTTCCGAATAACAACTACAAAAAAGGTCAATATGTAATGGTGAAAATCAACGATTGTACATCTGCTACGCTCCTAGGAGAAGTTGTTTCCATTCTATAATTCACAAACCATGAATGTTCTTCAAGTCAAACAACGTTTCGGAATTATAGGAAATGCACCATTACTCAATCGTGCTTTGGAGGTTGCAATTCAAGTCGCTCCAACTGATATTTCGGTTCTGGTAACCGGAGAAAGTGGTACGGGAAAAGAAATTATTCCACAGGTTATTCATCATTTGAGTAAAAGAAAACACGGAGAATATATTGCAGTCAATTGTGGCGCTATTCCCGAAGGAACAATTGACTCTGAACTTTTTGGACACGAAAAAGGTTCTTTTACAGGCGCTGCAGGTAGCAGACAAGGTTATTTTGAGGTAGCCAATGGCGGAACTATCTTTTTGGATGAAGTCGCGGAATTACCGATGCAAACACAAGTGAGACTGTTACGTGTTCTTGAAACAGGGGAATTTATTCGTGTAGGTTCCTCTAAACCAATTAAAACGAATGTGCGTGTTGTAGCTGCAACGAATGAAAATATGCAACAAGCAATCGCCTCTGGAAAATTCAGAGAGGATTTGTTTTATCGTTTGAATACAGTTCCAATTTCACTTCCTGCTCTACGAAATCGACAAGAAGACATTCATCTAATATTTAGGAAATTTGCTCACGACTTCGCTGAAAAGTATCGCATGCCGGCAATAAAACTGACAGAAGATGCCGTTGACGTTTTACAAGCCTATCCTTGGCCAGGGAATGTGCGTCAATTGAAAAATTTAGTTGAGCAACTTTCAGTTATTGAAACAAAACGAGAAATAGATGGATTCATGCTGTCTTCTTATCTTCCTCAGCCGAATGAAAAAGTAACAGCTTTGGTTGGAGCAAAAAATACGGATAGTTTTTCCGAGCGCGAGTTGATGTATAAATTCTTGTTCGACATGAAGAAGGATTTGACTGAACTGAAAAAATTGGTAATTGATGTTATTGGGCAAGGCATGTCAACTCCTTTAAACACTGATCAAAATGAAGTATTGAATCGGATTTATCAAGAAGTGAACGAAACTAATGCACTTATTCCGAGGGTTCTTCCAGCTCCGTCAGTCGAATCCAATTACCAAATAAAAGGTGCTGATTCGTTTGAAGTTCACGAAGAAGTGGAAGAATCGTTATCGCTGGAAGATCGTGAAAAAGAACTCATTCGAAAAGCTTTGGATAAACATCGAGGCAAACGAAAATACGCCGCAAATGAACTTGGAATTTCTGAACGGACTTTATATCGAAAAATCAAGGAATATAATCTAACCGATTTATGAGAATTTTCCTTTTCGCGTTAATTTCATTGTTACTAACTGCCTGCTGGCCGTCGAGCGTTTCATTCAAGGATACCGGTTCCATGCCCGAAGAATGGAAAACATTTTCGGTAAAAACGTTGGATAATAATGCTGCGAATTGTCCATTGAGTTACTCTCCCCTGTTAACAGAACAAATTAAAGACGGAATTCAAAACAACACGAGATTGCTGCTCAACACCCAAATCGGCAAAGGAGAAGTAAACATTGAAGGAATAATCAGTTCATACAACGTTGCACCTTTGGCAATTCAGGGAAACGACAACGCTTCCAAAAACCGATTAACGATTTCTGTTCAATTTACAATCAATACGACAAAACCAAAAGAAGAAAGTTTTAATTTAGCTTCGACTCGTTTTGCAGATTTTGACGCTTCAGTGAATTTATCTTCGGTTGAATCGAAACTTTTGGAAGAAATCAATGAGCAAATCGTGCAAGACGTGATTAATAAACTTTTGAGTAATTGGTGATGTTAAATAGCGATTATATTCATTTGAAAATTAAAAAACCTGAATCATGTTCCTCGGACGATACGGGCAATTTCAAAGAATTAATTGAATTATATCCCTATGCTTCAACGTTTTCAATTCTCTATTTAAAATCACTTTCAAATTCAGGAGATATCCGATTGGAAAATGAATTGGAGAAATTCGCCTTTCGAATCAATGATCGAAGTGTTTTATACAAATTGATTCATTCTCAACAATCTCAACCAATTTTAGAAGAGGAAATCGTAGAAGAAATTAGATCGGAAGAAAAAACCGTAGATACTTCCACAGAAACGATTGAAAATTTAGAAGAAGAGGAAATCAAAGTTATCTCAGAACCAATTCAATCTGAAATTGAAAAAACAGATAAAATTCAACAAACAAATAAAGAGGAGCAAAAAGTTGAAGTATTTGACGAGTTGGATAAACTTATCAATTCAGCAGCAATAGCTTCAAGTTTTGTTGAAAAAGAATTGGAATCGTTACCAGAGATAAAACAAGAAGCTGAAATTATTCAAAACTTTGAAGAAGAAAAAACTGAAAAGAATGAAGAACCAATTCTTATTGAAAAAAAATCGATTGAAAGTGATTCTCCTAAATCGTTTACGGATTGGTTAAAGGCATCGACAAATTCTATTCAAGAAGAAATTGAAGTAGAGGATCAAGAAGAACGTAAACCTGAATTCTACACATTTGAAAAACCGAAGAAAGAATTTTTCTCTCCATCTAAGAAAGCAAAGGAAAGTTTAGACGAAAACAAAATGCCGGTGAGCGAAACATTGGCTAAAATTTTCGCTTTACAAGGTAATTTTTCGAAGGCAATTTATGTTTATGAGCAATTAATCTTGATTTTTCCCGAAAAAAAGCCTTTCTTTGCAACCCAAATTAAAAATTTAAAGAAAAAACTTAACCCTTAGTTATGGAACTTATACTTTCAATCCTAGTCATTTTAGCTTGCATCCTGTTGATTTTTGTCGTTTATATTCAAAATCCAAAAGGTGGTGGATTGAGTTCTGATTTTGGTTCTGCAGCTCAATTGGGTGGCGTTCAAAAAACAAACGAGTTTATTGATAAATTAACTTGGTCATTGGCAGGTTCAATCGCGGTAATTAGTTTATTATTGACTTTGCGTCAACCGAAACCTGCGAAGCCGCTTGCTCAACCGAAGAAAACAGAACAAACTCAAAATCCGAATCAAGCGCCAAATCAAAAACAAAATCCTTCCAACGGGAAACAATAATTAGTTATTTTAAAAATTTGTGAAGTGTCAGTATGTCATTCATTCTGACACTTTTTTTTTGAAAAAATCTTAAAAAAAATGAAAAATTGTCTCGATTCCCGATTGGCATGAAGTTGGACGATCGAGACAAAAATTTAATTATAATTTATAAAAATATGTCAGTAAAATTCAAACCTTTGGCAGACAGAGTTCTGATAGAACCTGCGCCAGCAGAACAAAAAACAGCCAGCGGAATCATTATTCCTGACACGGCTAAAGAGAAACCATTGAAAGGCACTGTTATCGCAGCAGGACCTGGTAAGAAAGACGAACCAATGTCTGTTAAAAAAGGAGATTCTGTTCTTTACGGACAATATTCCGGAACAGAAATTAAAATTGATGGGAACAATTTCCTAATCATGCGAGAATCAGATATTTACGGAATTTTTTAATCATAACATCTAAACTTTAAAAAAATGGCAAAAGATATCTTTTTTGATGTAGAAGCAAGAGAAAAGTTAAAAAAAGGAGTTGACTCATTGGCAGATGCCGTGAAAGTAACCCTAGGTCCAAAAGGACGAAACGTTGTTATTGGCAAAAAATTCGGAGCACCACACGTAACCAAGGATGGTGTTACGGTTGCAAAAGAAATCGAATTGAAAGATCCGATTGAGAATATGGGTGCACAAATGGTAAAAGAGGTTGCTTCAAAAACTGCAGACATTGCTGGAGATGGAACAACAACAGCTACTGTTTTAGCTCAAGCAATAGTAAGCGCTGGCCTTAAGAACGTTGCAGCTGGTGCAAATCCTATGGATTTAAAAAGAGGAATCGATAAAGCGGTAGCTGAAGTAGTAAAGAATTTGAAGAAAATCTCGAAAGAGGTTGGTTCAGACAATTCTAAAATCAAACAAATTGCATCGATTTCGGCGAACAACGATGAGA
>JACCDP010383102.1_pt1 | contig 20672 bp, 19 predicted proteins | sample 7445841 | NCBI WGS metagenome assembly JACCDP01 (sample SAMN15323441, study PRJNA562643) | freshwater metagenome | isolation source: river surface water | place: USA:Blue River Watershed | collected 2017-08-17
CTCCGACTGGCTGGATCAGAAGGAACGCCGCCTGGAGCAGGAGCAGAAGTCGGAAGACGCCCGCGCCAAGGCCATGAAGGAAGAACTGAAGTGGGTGCGCTCCAACGCCAAGGGCCGCCAGGCCAAGAGCAAGGCGCGTCTGGCCCGCTTCGAGGAACTGAGCGACGTCGAATACCAGAAGCGCAACGAGACCAACGAAATCTTCATCCCCGTGGCGGACCGCCTGGGCAATGAAGTGATCGAGTTCGAGAACGTCTCCAAGAGCTTCGGCGACCGCGTGCTGATCGACAACCTGTCGTTCAAGGTGCCGGCCGGCGCCATCGTCGGCATCATCGGCCCCAACGGCGCGGGTAAGTCCACGCTGTTCCGCATGATCCAGGGCGTGGAGCAGCCGGACTCGGGCACGGTCAAGATCGGCAAGACCGCCAAGCTGGCCTTCGTGGACCAGAGCCGCGCCAGCCTGGACGGCAGCAAGACCGTGTGGGAAGACGTGTCGGGCGGCCTGGACAACATCGTCGTCGGCAAGTTCGTCATGCCCAGCCGTGCGTATCTGGGCCGCTTCAACTTCAAGGGCAACGACCAGCAGAAGCTGGTGGGCTCGCTGTCTGGTGGTGAGCGCGGCCGCCTGCACCTGGCCAAGACGCTGGCCCAGGGCGGCAACGTGCTGATGCTGGACGAACCGTCCAACGACCTCGACGTCGAAACGCTGCGCGCGCTGGAAGAAGCCTTGCTGGAGTTTGCCGGCTCGGCCATGGTCATCAGCCACGACCGCTGGTTCCTGGACCGCATCTGCACGCACATCCTGGCCTGCGAGGGCGACTCGCAGTGGTTCTTCTTCGACGGCAACTTCCACGAGTACGAGGCCGACAAGAAGAAGCGCCTGGGCGAGGAAGGTGCGCGCCCCAAGCGCATGCGCTTCAAGCCCATCAAGTAAGCGCCACCGGGGCGTGCCGGCGCGTGTCCGGCGCGGGTTTTCCAGGAGAATGCCCGCGCCGATCACGCGTGGAAATCAGCGTTTTTGGGTTTTCACAGTTCTTTACGCCGCCACCAAAGATCCCATACAGGGCGCTTGGAAGATGCCTTCACCGACGCTTCTTCCAGGAGACCTTTGATGAAGACCTTCCAGCTCCAGACCCTGCTGCGCACCGGCGCCGTGGTCGCCGCCCTGGCCCTCGGCGGCGTGGCGGCCCAAGCCCAACCCGGCCCCGGTCGTCATGGCGGCCCGCACGGTGGCCCGCCGCCCGCCGGCCTGTTCGGTGGCCACCTGGACCACGCACTGGATCTCGTCAGTGCGACCGATGCCCAGCGCAGCCAGATCGACGCGATCTTCAAGGCCGCGCATGAGGACCTGAAGGGCCAGCGCGAAGGCGGCCGCAAGCTGCACGAACAGCTCGCCACGCTCTTCACGGCGACCAACATCGACGCTGCGGCCATCGAGTCGGTGCGGGCCCAGATCAGCGCGCAGCAGGACGCTGCCTCCAAGCGCATGACCCAGGCCAGCATCGACGCTGCCCGCGTGCTCACCCCCGAGCAGCGTGCCAAGATCGCCGAGGTCGCCAAGAAGCGCCAGGCTCGCGCCGCAGCGCACCGCCCGGGTTGATTGGTTCGCCACAGGAGTTCTGCGATGCTAGAGCCCCGATCCTCCGGCGCTGATGTGCGCCGGTCCCCGTTCACTTCGCTGGCTCCCGTGATGAGTGCTCGACTGCTGTTGATCGACGACGACGCCCGCCTGACCGGCATGGTGGGCGACTATCTGCGTGCTGCTGGCTTCGAGGTCAGCACTGCGGGCAACCTCGCGCAGGCGCGCGAGGCGCTCGCCCATGGCCGCTTCGAGCTGCTGGTGCTGGACTTGATGCTGCCCGATGGCGACGGGCTGGACTTCTGCCGCTCGTTGCGTGGTGACCCACGCTGGCGGCACCAGCCGGTGCTGATGCTGTCGGCCCGTGGCGAGCCGATGGACCGCATCCTCGGGCTGGAGCTGGGCGCCGACGACTACCTCGGCAAGCCCTTCGAGCCGCGCGAGTTGCAGGCCCGCATCAAGGCCTTGCTGCGCCGCCTGGAGCCCAAGCTCGACGGCGACGAGGTGCTGCGCTTCGGCCGGCTGGAGATCGACCTCGCGGCCCGCGTGGCCCGCCTGGACGGCAAGATCTGCGACCTCACCAGCCACCAGTTCGACCTGCTGGTCGTGCTGGCGCAGAGCCCGGGTCGTGTGCTGAGCCGTGACCAGATCATGGACGCGCTCAAGGGCCATCCGCTGGAGGCCTTCGACCGCTCCATCGATGTGCACATCTCGCGCATCCGTGCCGTCATCGAGGACGATGCCAAGAATCCGCGCCGCGTGTTGACCGTGCGCGGGGCGGGCTACGTGTTCGCCCGCAAGCAGGACGCTGACGCCGACGCCGCATGAAGTGCCCGGCTTGAAAACCCTCTACGTCCGCATCTACCTGACGCTGGTGGCGCTGCTGCTGGCGTTTGCCTTCGGCTCTGCCTGGCTGTTCCAGCGCCACATCGAGCAGGAGCGGGGCAATGCCGAGCAGTCGGCCGGTGAGCGACTGAACGCGCTGGCCGCACTGCTCAAGCTGGCTCTGCCGCCGGTCACGGCGCCGCGCAAGGCGCAGGCCGAGGCCTTCGAGGATTGGGGCGGGCGCTTGCGCATGCCGGTGGCGCTGGAGGGGCCAGACGGCAAGCTCATCGCGACGACGCCGCTGTTCCTGCGGCGTGTCGATGATCCCGGCAGCGTCATCGTCAGCGCCAGCCTGGGCGACGGCCGCAGCCTGGAGACGGTGCGCAGCGTGCGCCCACCCAACGGGCCGCAGGGGGCGGGGGCGCCGCTGTCCGGCCCGGAGGGTCGCCCGGCGTTCGGCCGCGGTGAGGGCCCGGTGGTGGTGCCGCTGGCGGCGCCGGATGCGCGCACGCGCCAGGAAGATGGGCCGTGGAATGGCCCGTGGATGCACCGCCCCGTGTCGCCCGGTGCGCCGGCGGTGTCGACGCTGGCCATCGTCATGTTGCTGCTGTTCGTCGGCGTGGCGGCTGGGGCCTATCCCGTCGTGCGGCGCCTCACGCGGCGGCTGGAGGTGCTCAAGCGCGGCGTGGAGAAATTCGGCTCTGGCCAGTTGCACCACCGGGTGGATGACAGCGGCCGCGACGAAGTGGCTGCCGTGGCGACGAGCTTCAACCAGGCCGCCGAGCGCATCGAGACGCTGTTGCGCTCGCACCAGACGCTGCTGGCCAATGCCAGCCACGAGCTCCGCTCGCCGCTGGCCCGCTTGAAGATGGCGTTTGCGATGCTGGACGATGCGGCACCCGCGCAGCGCGAGCGCCTGAGCCGCGAGATCGACGTCAACATCGGCGAGCTGGATGCGCTCGTCGAAGAGGTGCTGCTGGCCAGCCGCCTGGAGGCCGGCAGTTCGGTGGGCGACACCAGTGTGGTCGAACTGCTGGCCCTGGGCGCCGAGGAGGCGGCCCACGCGGAGGTCAGCTTCGAGCCCGAGACGGACTCCGCGCGCGTGGAAGGGCAGGAGCGCCTGCTGCGCCGCGCGCTGCGCAACCTGCTGGACAACGCGCGGCGCTATGGCGGCCCCGAGGTGACGCTGACCCTGCACACGGTGCCGGGCGGCTTCGAGTTCGTCGTGGCCGACCGCGGGCCTGGCGTGCCGGACGAAATGCGGGAACGGATCTTCGAGCCCTTCTACCGCCTGCCCGGCCATGCGGAGATCGCCGGGGGTGTGGGCCTGGGTCTGAGCCTCGTCAAGCAGATCGCCGAGCGGCACGGCGGCAATGTGCGCTGCCTGCCGCGCGATGGCGGCGGCAGCCGTTTCATCCTCTTCCTGCCGGCGTCGCGTCCTGCCGGTTCTCGTTGAAGACCTGCCGCAGCAGCAGGCCCAGCAGCAGCGCGGCGGTCAGCAGCCCGGCCGTGGCCGCCTGCCAGAAGCCCTCCGCGCCGCCCGCGTGAGGGCCGAAGGCGAGGGCATAGCCACCGCCGATGCCCACGCCCCATAGCGCCACGACATAGATGACCATGGGCAGCGTGGCCACCTGGTAGGCGCGCAGCACATAGGCCGCGACGGTCTGCAAGGCGTCGCCGAGGTGGAAGAACCACACCCAGACGAGCAGCGGCAGCGCCGCAGCGGCTGCCTCGGGGTTGTCGGTGTAGAGCGCGACGATGGGTTCGCGAGCCAGCGCGACGATGGCGCCGAGCCCGGCCGCCACCAGCGAGGCCAGCGTCATCGCGTGCCGGCCCGTGATGCGCGCTTCACGCTTTTGCCCGGCGCCCAGGTGCTGCGCGACCAGCGTGCCGGCGGCCGTTGCCAGAGCGAGGGAGGTCATGAACATCATCGCGACGAGATTGACGGCGATCTGGTGGCCGGCCACCGGCGTGGCCCCGAGCCGCGCGACAAAGAAGGCCATGAAGGTGAAGCCCGTCACCTCCACGAGGATGGAGCCGCCCATCGGCAGGCCCAGCTTCACGAGCTGCCACAGCTCGGCCATGTGCGGCCGGGTGCGCCACAGGTGCGGGATGTTGAAGGGCCGGTAGAACGTGTCGTGCCGCAGCAGCCATTGCGCGGCCAGCAGTTGCGACGTCATCGCGATCGCGGTGGCGTAGCCGCAGCCCGCCACGCCGAGCGCCGGAATCGGCCCCCAGCCGAACACCAGCAGCAGGGTGAGCGGCACCTTGGCGGCCAGGCCGGTCAACTGCATGGCCATGACGGCCTTGGGTCGGCTCACGGCGGTCGAGAAGCCCCGGAACGCAGCGAACAGCAGCGCGGCCGGCAGCGCGAGTGCCTCTGCCTGCGTGTAGGCGCGCACCTTGGCGGCCTGCGCGGTGTCGAGCTGGGCCAGCCAGATGAAGGGATCGGGGAAGCACAGCACCGCCAGGCCCGGCACGCACAGCAGCAGCGCCAGCCATTGCGCCTGCACGAAGGTCTGGCCGGACTCCGGCAGGTGGCCGGCGCCGTACTGGCGGCCGGCGATGGGCCCGACCGCGAACACGATGCCCATCAGCCCCACGAAGACCGACACATAGGCGGCCGCGCCCACCGCCAGCGCCGCGAGGTCCTGTGCGCCGACGCGCCCCATCACCAGCGTGTCTACGGTACTGAACATCATGACGGCGAGCTGCCCGACGAGCACGGGCCAGGCCTGCGGCACCAGGCGACGCACGCTGTCGATGAAGCGGATGCGCGGCGCGCCAGCCCCGCGGGCGGAAGGAACGACGGCAGCGCCGTGGTCGCCCGGCGTCATCGGCCGGCCCGTTCCGCATAGCGGTTGAACCGCCAGGCGGTACCGTCCTGCGTGATGCGGTGCCAGACGATGCGTTTCTCGAACGGGTCCAGGCTGGGCCAGTGCTGCACTTCATCGAAGCTGCGGCCGCAGCCCTTGCAGACGGGGTCGCCCTGGGCCGTGGAGCAGATGGCGATGCAGGGCGAGTCCGGCGTTGTGGAATACCACGCGAACCAGGCGTCCAGCGCGTCGTCGCTCAACACGGCGGCGTCCAGCTCGGTGGCGTGCGACCAGGCGAACGCCGCGTAAGCCTCGGCGAGCGCGCGCACCTCCCGTGCGGCGGTGATGCCGTCGGGCGACGGCGAGCGCTCGCGCCACCAGTTGATGGCGGCCTCGATGTCGGTGACGTGCAGGCGGCTCAAGCGACCAGTCCCATCGCGGCACGCACTTCGCGCAGCGTCTTGCGCGCCACGGCGCGGGCGCGCTCGGTGCCGAGCTCCAGCGTCCATTTGACTTGCTGCGGGTCCAGCGTGGCTGCGCGTTCCCGCCACGGGGCCTGCTCGCGTTGGATGGCCTCGATGAGCGGCTGCTTGCAGTCCAGGCAGCCGATGGCTGCCGTGCGGCAACCTGTCTCGCAGGCGGTGCGCGTGGCGGCGTCGCTGTAGATCTGGTGCAGCGGCCAGACGGGGCAGCGGGCCGGCTCGCCAGCGTCGGTGCGGCGCACGCGCTGCGGATCGGTGGGCATGGTGCGGATCTTGGCGGCCGTGGTGTCGGGCGCATCGCGCATCGCGATGGCGTTGTCCAGGCTCTTGCTCATCTTCTGCCCGTCCAGGCCGGGCACGCGGGCGGTTTCGGTCAGCAGCGCCTGCGGTTCGACGAACACCGGCGACTCGGCGGCGTAGAGCCGGTTGAAGCGCCGCGCGACCTCGCGGGTGACTTCCACATGGGCGGCCTGGTCTTCGCCCACCGGCACACCGGCGGGCTTGTACATGAGGATGTCGGCGGCCTGCAGCAGCGGGTAGCCGAGAAAGCCGTAGCTGGCCAGCTCGGGGTCGGCGGCGATCTGCTCCTTGTAGCTCGGCATGCGCGCCAGCCAGCTCGACGGCGTGCACATGGCCAGCAGCGTGAACAGCTCGGCGTGCTCGGGCATGCGGCTTTGCAGGAAGAGCGTGCAGCGCTCGGGGTCGACGCCAGCGGCCAGCCAGTCGGTGACCATCTCGTAGACATGGTGCGACAGCGTTTCGCCGCTGGGGCGCTGCGTGGTCAGCGCATGCCAGTCGGCGACGAAGAAGAAGCAGTCGTGGCTGTGTTGCAGCTGCACCCAGTTCTTGAGGGCGCCATGGAAGTGGCCGAGGTGCAGTGCGCCGGTAGGGCGCATGCCCGAGAGCACGCGCGGGCGGGTGAGGGCGGGTGTCGACATGGGGCGCGGATTGTCGTTCATGGCTCTTGCTGCGCCAGTCGTCAGGGGCGGGCGGCCTACACTGCCGCCCCATGACACATGACCCCCACGCGCCCACGCTTCGTGTGGCCACTGCCCCCCGAGAGGGCGTTATTCATCCTGGGGCGGCCCGGCGATGAAGCGACTGGTGATTCTGATTTCGGGCCGCGGCTCCAACATGGAGGCCATCGTCAAGGCCTGCAACGCCGAAGGCTGGCCGGCCGAAGTGGCGGCCGTCATCAGCAACCGGCCCGACGCGGCCGGCCTGGCGTTCGCGGCGCAGCATGGCATCGCCACGGCGGTCGTCGATCACAAGGCGTTCGACAGCCGCGAGGCTTTCGATGCGGCGCTGGCGCAGGCCATCGACGGCTTCGCGCCGGACCTGGTCGTGCTTGCCGGCTTCATGCGCATCCTCACGCCGGGCTTCACGGCCCGCTATGCGCGCCGCATGCTCAACATCCATCCGTCGCTGCTGCCGGCCTTCACGGGGCTGCACACGCACGAGCGCGCGATCGAGATGGGCTGCAAGCTGGCCGGCGTGACGGTGCACTTCGTGACGGCCGAGCTCGACCACGGCGCCATCGTCATGCAGGCCGCCGTGCCCGTGCTGCCGGGCGACGACGCCAAGGCGCTCGGGGCCCGTGTGCTGGGAGCCGAGCACCGCATCTATCCGCAGTCGGTGCGCTGGTTCGTCGAAGGCGCGCTGGTGTGGGAGGGCGAGGTGGTGCGCCACCGCGACGGCGCACCGCAGCAGCTGTTCGTCAGCTGATCAGGCCGGCGAGGATGTTGATCGACAGGGCCAGCACGCCGGTGTTGAACACGAAGGACAGCAGCGCCTGCAGCAGCACGAGGCGGCGCATGGAGCGTGAGCTCACGGTGATGTCGGAGGTCTGCGACGTGGCGGCCACCGTGATCGAGAAGTACAGGAAGTCGCCGTAGTCGGGCGGCCCGTCGTCGCCGGGGAACTCCAGCCCGTGCGTCTTCTGGCCGCGCCGGTGGTAGAGGCTGGCGTAGGCCAGGCCGAACTCGACCGGCAGCAGCAGCCAGGAGCCGGCCACCGTGGCCAGTGCGAGCGCGACATAGCGAGTGTCGTGCGACTCCTTGGCCGCTTGCAGCTCCAGCGTGATGGCGGCCATGCTCGCCAGCGCCCCGAGCACAGCCAGCAACAGCATGGCGGGAATGCCTTCGGCCAGGTCGCGCGCGCGCTGCTGCACGTCGATGCGATCGCCGCGCCCGAGCATCATCCATAGCACCAGCGGCAGGTAGATCCAGATCACCAGGTTCCAGCCCAGCAGCGCGCGGGTGACGACGGACAGCGGGCCGGGCCAGGCGCTGGCCATCGCGATGCCCACGAGCAGGGCGGTCAGCAGCCGGGGGCGCAGGCGCAGCTGCGTCAGCAGATTCATGCGAGGTGGGCGGGGCGCCTTGGGATAATGCGGCGATGCATCCTAATGCCCTGCTGGAGCTCTGCGCGGAACTGGTGTCCGCCGTCAACAAGCTCGACGCGCCCGCCGACGCCACCGTTTCGGCCTTCTTCCGTCAACACAAGAACCTCGGCCAGCGCGAACGCGCCAGCCTGGCCGAAACCGTCTATGCGCTGCTGCGTGAGCGGCTGAAGTTCCAGAACCTGGCCCAGAGCGGCAGCGGCCCGATGCCGCGGCGCCTGGCCATCCTCGCCTGGCGCGGCAGCGACAGCTTCCTCGGCGCCGCGCTCAGCCCGGTGGAAAAGCAGTGGCTGGCGCAGGTGCAGGCGATCTCGCCGGACAGCCTGCAGCCGCGGCTGCGCCACAACTTGCCCGACTGGCTGGCCGAGCCGCTGCTGGCGAAGCTGGGCGAGGGCGAGTTCTGGCAGCTGGCAGCCACGCTGAACGAGGCAGCTCCGCTGGATCTGCGCGTCAACACGCTCAAGCTCAAGCGCGAGGAGGCGCAGGCTCAATTGACGGCGGCGGGCATCGACGCGGTGCCGACGCCGTACTCGCCGATCGGCCTGCGCATCCAGGGCAAGCCGGCGCTGAACAAGCTCGAGCTGTTCACCCAGGGCGGCGTCGAGGTGCAGGACGAGGGCAGCCAGCTGCTGGCGTTGTTGCTCGCACCCAAGCGCGGCGAGATGGTGGTCGACTTCTGCGCCGGCGCGGGTGGCAAGACGCTGGCGCTGGGTGCGGCCATGCGCAACACCGGGCGGCTGTATGCGTTCGACGTCTCCGGCCACCGGCTCGACGCCCTCAAGCCGCGGCTGGCGCGCAGCGGGCTGTCCAACGTCTACCCGGCGCAGATCGCGCATGAGCGAGACGACCGCATCAAGCGTCTGGCCGGCAAGATCGACCGGGTGCTGGTCGATGCGCCGTGCTCGGGTCTCGGCACGCTGCGGCGCAACCCGGACCTGAAATGGCGCCAGTCGCCGCAGGCCGTGGCCGAGCTGCAGGCCAAGCAGCGCGCCATCCTGGCGAGTGCGGCGCGCCTCGTGAAGCCGGGCGGGCGGCTGGTCTATGCGACCTGCAGCCTGCTGGAGGCGGAGAACGAGGTCATTGCCGACGAATTCTCGGCTGCGCACCCGGCGTTCAAGCGCCTGGACGCCGCCGAAGCGCTCACCAAGGCGCAGGTGGACGGCGCCGAGGCCCTCGTTGACAACGGCGCGCTGCGGCTGTGGCCGCACCGGCACGCGACGGACGGCTTCTTCGCCGTGGCCTGGGAACGGGCGGATTGATCCGCATCAAGGAACCGCGTCGCATCACACGTGCTTGCACGTTTGCGCGCGGCCATGTCCCTTGTTTTTGGGGGCGCGCCCCTACAATTGAAGTTCCTTTGCATGCCCCTTCGAGGGTGAGGTCCTGGACGCATGAACGACTTTCTCAACGCGCTGTTGAACTGGCTCTCTGACGGGTTGGTCGGCTTCAGCGCCTGGCAATTGGTGATCTACACGCTGATCGTGACTCATATCACGATCGCTTCGGTCACGATCTTCCTGCATCGCTCACAGGCTCACCGCGCGCTGGACCTGGGGCCCATCCCGTCGCATTTCTTCCGTTTCTGGCTGTGGATGACAACCGGCATGGTCACCCGCGAGTGGGTGGCCATCCACCGCAAGCACCACGCCAAGTGCGAGACCGAGGAAGACCCGCACAGCCCGCAAACGCGCGGCCTGAAGAAGGTGATGGCGGAGGGCGCCGAGCTCTACCGCGCCGAGGCCAAGAACGCCGAGACCATTGCCAAGTACAGCCATGGCACGCCGAACGACTGGGTGGAGCGCAATGTCTACCTCAAGCACAGCGCGAAGGGCATTCTGTTGATGTTCATCATCAACGTCACGCTGTTTGGCGCCATCGGCGCCACGATCTGGGCCATCCAGATGGCCTGGATCCCGTTCTGGGCGGCGGGCGTCGTCAACGGCATTGGCCACTACTGGGGCTATCGCAATTTCGAGGCGCCCGATGCCTCGACCAACCTGATCCCCTGGACCCTGATCATTGGCGGCGAAGAGCTGCACAACAACCATCACACCTACCCGACGTCGGCGAAGTTCTCCGTCAAGCCCTATGAATTCGACATCGGCTGGGTCTATATCCGTGGCCTGGAGATGCTGGGCTGGGCCAAGGTGCGCAAAACCGCGCCTCGCTTGAGCCTGGGCGAGATCAAGCCTGCCGATGCGCGCACGCTGGAGGCGCTGATCGCCAACCGCTACGAAGTCATGGCCAGCTACGCCCGTGACCTGAAGGCGGCCTGCTCTGCCGAGCTGGAAAAGATCAAGGCAGAGGGCGGCCGTCACACGGAGCGCTTTGCCCAGTTCAAGCTGGCTGCCCGTTGGCTGCATCGTGACGAGGATCGCATCCCCGTCGACGTGCATGGCGAACTGGCCAATGCGCGTGCGGCCAGCCCGGCCATCGACAAGCTGGTGACCATGCGCGAAGAGCTGCGCCAGCTGTGGACGCGTACCAACGTGTCTGCCGAGCAGTTGGTGGCCGATTTGCAGGCCTGGTGCCGTCGCGCCGAAGAAAGCGGCATCGCCGAGCTTCGCGCGTTCTCGATGCGGCTGCGCTCGGCTCACGCCTGAGCGGCATTCCGTTTCCCGGAGTAAAGGGCGCCCCTGCCGGGCGCCTTTTTTTACGTCTGGCCTAAACTTTGTCGACGCCGTCTTTCATTCAGGAGGCATGCCATGAAATACCGCTGGATCGCCCTGGGCCTGCTGGCCGCCATAGGCGCCGCACGTGCGGACGTGCAGGTGAACTTCATCAAGCCGGAGAGCTTTGTCGATATCAAGGACAACAGCGGCTTTCGTGACGAAGATGTGCTGAAGGACATCGAGAAGCACCTGGTGGTTCAGGCGCAGAAGTACCTGCCTGGCAAGGATGTGCGTATCGACGTGACCGATGTCGATCTCGCGGGGCAGGTGGAGCCGATCGGTCGCAGCACGACCTGGGTGCGCGTGATGCGCACCGTGACGCTGCCGACGATCTGGTTGAACTATGAAGTGCGCGAGGACGGCAAGGTCGTGCGCCAGGGCAAGGCGGTGCTGCGCGACATGAACTACCAGAGCGGCTTCAACAATTACTTCAGTTCCGACACGCTGCGCTATGAAAAGCGCATGATCGACCACTGGTTCCAGACTGAATTCCGGACCGATACCGCGTCGGTTGCATCGCACTGAGGCCCGCCTGGCCGGCGGTTTCGCCGGCCAGAAGTAAAAAACCCGCCTGCGTTGCCGCGAGGCGGGTTTTTCTTGGCTGATCGCCCGTGGCGGCATGCGCCGCCAGGTGTCACTTCAGCTTGATTTCCTTGTACAGCACGTGCTTGCGTGCCTTGGGATCGAACTTCATGAATTCCAGCTTTTCGGGCGTGGTCTTCTTGTTCTTGTTCGTCGTGTAGAAGTGGCCGGTGCCCGCGGTGGACTCCAGCTTGATCTTTTCGCGGCCGCCTTTGGATGCCATGGTCGTGTTCCTTCAGTAGGTCAGTGAACGGCGCGCTTTACAGCTCGCCCTTGGCACGCAGGTCGGCGACGACCTGGTCGATACCGACCTTGTCGATCAGACGCAGAGCGGCGTTCGTGATGCGCAGGCGCACCCAGCGGTTTTCGGATTCCACCCAGAAACGGCGGTATTGCAGGTTCGGCAGGAACCGGCGCTTGGTTTTGTTGTTGGCGTGGGAAACATTGTTCCCGACCATGGGCTTCTTGCCCGTGACTTGACAGACGCGTGCCATGACGCTTCTCCACTCTGACGTTTGACCAGCCGCCCAAAACGATTCGGGCAGCCCTTTGACCGCTTATGCCTGCTAAATCCGGCCATCAAGCGATGGCCCGATGCGGTCCATCCGGCAGGCAAGCCCGCGAGTATAGCGGTAATTGCGCGGCGTTGAAAGCCGCGCCGCCGGCCGTTCAGCCGTGCTCCTGCTCCAGGAAGCGCTGCGCGTCGAGCGCGGCCATGCAGCCCGTGCCCGCGCTGGTGATGGCTTGGCGGTACACATGGTCCTGCACGTCGCCCGCTGCAAAGACGCCGGGCACGCTGGTCATCGTGGCGAAGCCGTTCAGGCCGCTGCGGGTGACGATGTAGCCGTCCTTGGTCTCGATCTGACCCAGGAAGATCTCGGTATTGGGCTGGTGGCCGATGGCGATGAAGCAGCCATGCACGGGGATGTCGACCTTGCTGCCATCCTGCACATTGACCGTGCGAACGCCATTGACGCCCGCTTCATTGCCCAGCACCTCGTCGAGCTGCTGGAACAGGTGCAGCTCGATCTTGCCGGCGGCGACCTTCTCCATGAGCTTGTCGATCAGGATGGGCTCCGCGCGGAACTTGTCGCGGCGGTGGATGAGGTGCACCTTGTTGGCGATGTTGGACAGGTACAGCGCCTCTTCGACGGCGGTGTTGCCGCCGCCCACGACGCAGACTTCCTGGCCGCGGTAGAAGAAGCCGTCGCAGGTGGCGCAGGCGCTGACGCCGCGGCCCATGAACGACTGCTCGGACTCCAGGCCCAGGTACTTGGCCGACGCGCCGGTGGCGATGATGAGCGCATCGCAGGTGTAGGTGCCGCTGTCGCCGAAAAGCGTGAAGGGGCGCTTGGAGAAGTCGACCTTGTTGATGTGGTCGAACACGATCTGCGTGTTGAAGCGCTCGGCATGCTCCTGGAAGCGCTGCATCAGCTCCGGGCCCTGCACGCCCATCACGTCTGCGGGCCAGTTGTCGACCTCGGTGGTGGTCATGAGTTGACCCCCTTGCGCCATGCCCGTCAGCAGCGTCGGCTTGAGATTGGCGCGAGCGGCGTAGATGGCGGCGGTGTAGCCGGCAGGGCCGGACCCGAGGATGAGCAGGCCGTGGTGTTGGGTGTTGGCAGTCATGGTGGGCAAATTGAGGAGGGTGCGGCGTATCGCAAGGCCCTTTTAGGGGTGAAATCCAGGCTTAACTGGGGTAGCGAGGCCCGCCGCGTGTGCACAATGCACGTGATTCTAGGCAGGCGCATTTATGAGTTGGCCTGTGGGCTCAAACCTGGAGACTTCATATGGCGATGATTTCCAACCTCGATCTGATCCGCCGGGTTCCGTTGTTTTCGATGTTGACCACCGATCAGGCCCAGTCGATTGCAGATAGCGTCGTCAAGCGGCGATTCAAGCGTGGTGAGCTGATCGTCGAGCAGGGCACAAAATCCAACGCCCTTTTCATTCTGTTAAACGGTCGTGCCCGCGTGCTGACGGCCGACCAGCGCGGCCGGGAGGTCATCCTGGCTGTCCTGCAGTCGGGGGATTACGTCGGCGAGATGAGCCTGATCGACAACGAGCCGCATTCGGCCACCGTGCGGGCGGAAGTGCAGACCGACATGCTCGTGCTGGGGCGGCTGGAGTTCGCTCGCTGCCTCCCCGAGAGCAGCAGCCTGTCTTACGGCATCCTGCGTGGCCTCGTCGCGCGCCTGCGCAACGCCGACCGCCAGATCGAGTCGCTGGCGCTGCTGGACGTCTATGGCCGCGTGGCGCGCACGCTGCTGGAGATGGCCGAGGACGAGAAGGGCATCAAGATCATCCGCGGCAAGGTGTCGCGCCAGGACATGGCCAAGGTCGTGGGGGCGTCGCGCGAGATGGTCAGCCGGGTCATGAAGGACCTGGAGGAGCGCGGCGTCATCGAAACGCTTGAGAACGGATCGGTGGTCATCAAGGAACGCCTGACCCACGATTGACGGCGACAATGCGGGGATGAGTTTTCCCCTCGGTTCCCTGCTTGGCGGCGATGAGCCCGCTGGCGAACCCGCCGCGCCCGCCAAGCCTTCGCGCCGACAGGCGCCCAAGCGCGATGTGCCCCCGCCGTCTGCGGCGTCGCGGCTGCTGCGCACGCCGTTGTGGCTGGCGCTGACGGCCTTGCTGCTGGCGCTGCTCGTGCTGGCCATGGCCACGCATGACCTGCGAGACCCGGCCTTCAGCACCAGCGGGCAGCGCGCCATCGCCGGCAATCGCGTGGGCAGCATCGGCGCCTGCGTCTCGGACGGCCTGCTCTTCCTGTTCGGGTTCTCGGCCTGGTGGTTGCCGCTGCTGGCGCTGCGGGGCTGGCTGCGCAGCCTGGCCGGCCTGCTGCGTCACGACGTGGCCCCCGCGCCGCGCTGGAGTCAGCGGGCGCGTTGGTGGCTGGGCGTCGTGCTGCTGCTTTGCGCCAGCTGCGCCCTGGAATGGAGCCGGCTGTACGCCGTCGAGCCCCACCTGCCCAACCATGCGGGCGGCATGCTGGGTTACATGCTGGGGCCGCTGGGCATGAAAGGCCTGGGCTTTGCGGGCTCAGGCGTCGTCTGGATCGTGCTGCTGCTGACGGGCATGTCGTGGGCGCTGCGTTTCTCGTGGGGCCATCTGGCCGAGCGCATCGGCGAGCGCATCGAGCACCTGCGCGAGCAGTACCTCGAGCAGCGCGAGATCAAGGCCGATCAGAAGGCCGGTCAGCGGGCGCTGAAGGAGCGCGAGCAGGAGGTGGAGGTCGAGCGCGAGGCCGAGCGCCAGTTCGAGCGAGACCTGGGTATCGAGGACGTGCCGCTCGTCATCGAGCCGCCCATCGTGGAGGTGCCGCAGTCCACCCGTGTGGCCAAGGAGCGCCAGCAGACGCTGTTCGTCGACGCGGGCGATGCCAAGCTGCCGCAGGTGGACCTGCTGGACGCCGCGCCCGCACGCCAGGAGACGGTGACGCCCGAGTCGCTGGAGATGACCAGCCGCCTCATCGAGAAGAAGCTGCGCGACTTCGGCGTCGAGGTGCATGTCGTCGCGGCGTCGCCCGGGCCCGTCATCACGCGCTACGAGATCGAGCCGGCTACCGGCGTGAAGGGTTCGCAGATCGTCGGGCTGGCCAAGGACCTGGCGCGCTCGCTGAGCCTGGTGTCCATCCGCGTCGTCGAGACCATTCCCGGCAAGAACTACATGGCGCTGGAGCTGCCCAACGCGCGCCGGCAGACCATCCGGCTGTCCGAGATCCTCGGCTCGCAGGTCTATGCTGACGCCGCCTCCCAGCTGACCATGGGCCTGGGCAAGGACATCGTCGGCGCGCCCATCGTGGCCGACCTGGCCAAGATGCCGCACTGCCTCGTGGCCGGCACGACGGGCTCGGGCAAGTCAGTGGGCATCAACGCGATGATTCTCAGCCTGCTCTACAAGGCCGAGGCCCGCGACGTCCGGCTCATCCTCATCGACCCCAAGATGCTGGAAATGAGCGTGTACGAGGGCATCCCGCATCTGCTCGCGCCGGTGGTCACCGACATGAAGCAGGCCGGCAATGCGCTGAACTGGTGCGTTGGCGAGATGGAGCGTCGCTACAAATACATGTCCAAGCTGGGCGTGCGCAACCTGGCCGGCTACAACAAGAAGATCGACGAAGCGAAGGCCCAGGGCCAGAGCATTCCCAATCCCTTCAGCCTGACGCCGGAAGAGCCCGAGCCGCTGGAGCGCCTGCCGTTCATCGTCGTCGTCATCGACGAGCTGGCGGACCTGATGATGGTGGTGGGCAAGAAGATCGAGGAATTGATCGCCCGCCTGGCGCAGAAGGCGCGCGCGGCCGGCATCCACCTGATTTTGGCCACGCAGCGGCCGTCCGTGGACGTCATCACGGGCCTCATCAAGGCCAACATCCCGACGCGCCTGTCCTTCCAGGTCAGCTCCAAGATCGACAGCCGCACCATCCTCGACCAGATGGGCGCCGAGGCGCTGCTGGGCATGGGCGACATGCTCTACATGCCCTCCGGCACGGGCTTGCCCATCCGCGTGCACGGCGCCTTTGTCAGCGACGACGAGGTGCACCGCGTGGTGGAGTACATCAAGTCGCAGGGCGAGCCCAACTACATCGAAGGCATCCTCGAAGGCGGCGTGCTCGACGGTGTCGACGGCGAGGCGCCCGCGCCGGGCGAATCCAGCGGTGAACAAGACCCGATGTACGACCAGGCCGTCGCCATCGTCCTACAGCATCGCAAGGCGTCGATCTCGCTGGTGCAGCGCCATCTGCGCATAGGCTACAACCGCGCCGCGCGGCTGCTGGAGCAGATGGAGAAATCCGGCCTCGTCGGCGCGCTGGCCTCCAACGGCAGCCGCGAACTGATCATTCCCAAGCGGGACGAGTGACGAGACCCATGAAGCAATTTCTCCTTTCCCTGTCGCTGCTGGCGGCAGCCACCGCGGTTCAGGCCGATGCGGTCGACGCGCTGCGCGACTTCGCGCGCGATGTGAAGACCGGCAAGGCCGGCTTCACGCAGACGGTGACCTCGCCCGACGGCAAGCGCAAGAAGGTGTCGTCCGGCACCTTCGAGTTCGAGCGGCCCAACCGGTTCCGCTTCGCCTACGCCAAGCCCTTCGAGCAGGTCATCGTCGCGGACGGGGCCAAGGTCTGGATCTACGACGCCGACCTCAACCAGGCCAGCTCGCGCAAGCTGGCCGATGCCCTCGGTGCCACGCCCGCCGCGCTGCTGGCCGGCACCAACCTCGAGCGTGACTTCACGCTGAAGGCGCTGGCGAGCGAGGGGGGGCTGGACTGGGTGCAGGCGGTGCCGAAGCAGGCCGAGTCGACGATCCAGTCGCTCAAGCTGGGCTTCCGCGAGAAAGGCCTGGCGGCGATGGAAATCGTCGACGGTTTCGGCCAGCGCTCGCGGCTGGATTTCAGCGCCGTGCAGGCCAACGTGCCGCTCGCGGCCGAGCGTTTCCAGTTCAAGCTGCCGGCTGGCGCGGACCTCATCGAGCAGTGAGTTCGCTGTTCGACGACGACCCGCTGCCGCAGCCGGCGGCCGCTCCGTCGGCGCCGCAGGCGGGCATCCCGCTGGCCGAGCGGCTGCGGCCGCGCACGCTGGACGACGTCATCGGCCAGCGCCATCTGCTGGGCCCTGGCATGCCGCTGCGCGTGGCCTTCGACGCCGGCCGCCTGCACAGCATGATCCTGTGGGGCCCGCCGGGCGTGGGCAAGACGACGCTGGCGCGGCTGATGGCGGGCGCCTTCGACGCGCAGTTCATCGCCATCTCGGCCGTGCTGGGCGGCGTGAAGGAGATCCGCGAGGCGGTGGAGCGCGCGCAGGTCGCCGCGGCGCAGGGCCGGCGCACGGTCGTGTTCGTCGACGAGGTGCACCGCTTCAACAAGTCGCAGCAGGATGCCTTCCTGCCGCACGTGGAGGCGGGCCTGTTCACCTTCATCGGCGCGACGACGGAGAACCCCAGCTTCGAGGTCAACTCGGCGCTGCTGTCACGCGCCACGGTGCAGGTGCTCAAGAGTCTGGACGCCGAGGAACTGGGCCAGCTCATCGCCCGCGGCGCGGCCGAACTGGGCGTGCCCGAGCCCACGCCCGAGGCCGCGCAGCGCCTCATCGGCTACGCCGATGGCGACGCGCGCCGGCTGCTCAACGCCTTCGACACGTCCGCCTCGTTGGCCCAGGGCGCCCAGATCGACGAGGCGCTGCTGGAGCGTGCGCTTGGCGAGCAGTTGCGCCGCTATGACAAGGGCGGCGACCAGTTCTACGACGTCATCTCCGCGCTGCACAAGTCGATCCGCGGCAGCAACCCCGACGGTGCGCTGTACTGGTTCGCGCGCATGCTGGATGGCGGCGTCGACGCCCGCTACATCTCGCGCCGGCTGATCCGCATGGCCAGCGAAGACATCGGTCTGGCCGACCCGCGAGCCCTGCGCATGACGCTGGACGCCGCCGAGGCCTACGAGCGCCTCGGCTCGCCCGAGGGCGAACTGGCGCTGGCCCAGGCCGTCGTCTACCTGGCCGTGGCGGCCAAGAGCAACGCCGTCTACAAGGCGTTCAACGAGGTCCGGGCCTTCATCAAGCAGGACACCTCCCGCCCCGTGCCCGTGCACCTGCGCAACGCGCCGACCCAGCTGATGAAGGAGTTGGGCTACGGCCGCGCCTACCGCTATGCGCATGACGAGCCGAACGCCTACGCGGCCGGCGAGCAATACCTGCCCGACGGCCTGGAAGGCCAGGGCTGGTATGAGCCGGTGCCGCGCGGCATGGAGGCCAAGATCGCCGAGAAGCTGGCCTGGCTGCGCCAGCTCGACGACGAGGCTGGCGCATCCGGCACCTGAACGTCAGGCGATCGTCACCTGCAGTTCGGCGGTGTAGCCGCTGGTCGCGTCGCCGCTGATGCCGGCCATCTGGTAGGTGGTGCCGTCGCTGAACACGTTGTCGGCCGCGAAGCTGGTGACCGAGTTGTTTTGCCCCTTGGTGTAGAGCGACGTGTTGTAGACGGCCTGTGTCGTGGCCTGCGGGAAAGCCAGTTGCGACGTGGCCGTGGCCGTCACGCTCAGGTTGTTGTTCAGGTAGACCTGGAAGTGCACGTGCGTGATGCGCCCGGCGTACCAGCCCGGGTAGATGGTCGTGAACGTGACGAGGCCGTTGCTGTCCGTCACCTGGATGCCACGCAGATAGGTCAGCCCCGCCTGGCCGGCGTTGTTGGACACGCTGTAGCCCGAGTACAGCCCGTCCTTGTCGCAGTGCCAGATGTAGACGGCGGCTCCGGCCACGGGCGTGCAGCCATTGCTCAGGTCCAGGATGGTCAGCTTGACGGTCAGCGGCACCCCGGTCTTGCCCTCGCGGATGTCGCTGCGCACCATGGCGGTGTTGGACAGGATGGCCAGCAGCGGGTAGGGGCCTTGGGTTTCGGTGGGCGTCAGCGTGCAGGTGCCGACGCTGGCGCGCGTGGCCAGCAGCGTGTAGGTGCGCGTGGTCACGCCGTCCTCCGCGGTCACCACGATGGAGATGGTCGACGTGCTGCCCGCCGACAACGCCACCGACGCGGAGGCGCTGCCGCTGGCCACCGTGCTGCCGTTGACCTTCACGGTCGCGGCGCTGCTGGCCGTCGTGGGCGTCACGGTGACGGACGTGACCGTGTTGGCCAGCGAGGCCGTGTAGCTGGTCGTCGCGGCGGCAAAGGCGGGCGAGAGGCTGCCTGACGACAGCGTCAGAGCGTTCAGGCTGGCATCGCTGGAGACCGTAGCCGCGGCCCGTGTGACGGTCAGCGTCGTCGTGCGGGTGGTCGAGCGGTCCTGCGCCGTGACGACGATGGTGATGCTGTTGCTGCCCACGGCGAGCGCGATGGCCCCCGAGCTGCTGCCGTTGGCCACGGCCGTGCCGTTGACCGTGATCGTGGATGCCGCGACGGTGGCGGTGGGCGTGATGGTCAGCGAGGCCACGCCGTTCGCGACGGACGTGGCGTAGCTGCCCGTGCCCGACGCGAAGCTGGGCGTCAGCGTGCCGGCCGACAGCATCAGCCCGCTCAAGGTCGCGTCGCTGGACACCGAGGCCGCAGCGCGCGTGACGGCCACCGTGTAGGTGCGCGTGGTGCTGCCGTCCTGCGCGGTGACGACGATGCTGATCGTCGTCGTGCCCACCGCCAGTGCCAGCGCACCGCTGGCGGCGCCGCTGGCCACCGTCACGCCGCCGACCGTCATCGTCGCGGACGCGCTGCTCGTCGTGGCGGTCAGTGTGAGGATGCCGACGTTGTTGGCCACGTCGGCCGTGTATGACAGCGTGCCCGCCGCGAAGCTCGGCGACAGGCTGCCCGCCGACAGCGCGAGCGCGGCCAGCGAGGCGTCCGACGAGGCCGCCGCCGCCGCGCGGGTGACGACGACGGTGTAGGTGCGGCTGGTGCTGCCATCGGCGGCCGTGACCACCAGCGACACGGTGTTGCCGCCGACGTTCAGCGGCAGCGCACTGCTGCTCCCGCCGCTGGCGACGACGCTGCCGTTCACTCGGATGGTGGCGCCGGTGTCGGAGGCCGTCGGTGTGGCCGTCAGCGCAGTCGTCGCGTTGGGCACGGCCGCCACGTAGACCAGGGTGTCGCTCGCGAAGGCCGGCGACAGGCTGCCGCTGGACAGGCTCAAGCCCAGCAGCAGCGCGTTGCTGCTCTTGCTGCCGGACGCCGCATTGTTGCCTCCGCCGCAGGCCTGCAGCGTCAGCGCGCCCAGCATGCTGAGAGCGCCCAGGGCCTGGCGGCGGGCAGGGCGGGGCGTCGAAGGGGCGTTGGTGGTCATGCGGCGCAAACCTTGGAGTTGTGGGGGGGCGCCAGCTTCGCGCGGCCGTTTGTCATCGGCGTATGCCCTCTGTGTCAGCGTCGACACAGAGTAACGAGGCTTGCCGGGTGGTACCCGTTCTGGCGCGCGTGGACAATGCCGCGCTTTCGGCCTGGGTGAGACCCGATGACTTGGCGCGACGTGAGGGTGACGACATGGCGATGGCTGCGCGGCCTGCTGGCCGGCACAGCGGCGGGTGCTGCCGTCGTGGCCGCCCACGCGGCCGATGGCCCGACGCTCACGCGCGTGCGCGACACCGGCGTCATCGTCATTGGCTACCGGCCGGCCTCGCTGCCGTTCTCGTATCTCGATGCGCAGCTGCGCCCCACCGGCTACACCGTGGAGCTGTGCGACCGCATCGTGGCTGCCGTGCGCCAGAAGCTGCAGTTGCCGGCGCTGGAGGTGCGCCGCGTCGAGGTGGCGTCGGCCACGCGCATGCCGCTGGTCATCAACGGCACGCTGGACCTGGAATGCGGCATCACGACGAACACGGCGGAGCGCGCGCGCCAGCA
>JACCDP011342707.1_pt1 | contig 20668 bp, 25 predicted proteins | sample 7445841 | NCBI WGS metagenome assembly JACCDP01 (sample SAMN15323441, study PRJNA562643) | freshwater metagenome | isolation source: river surface water | place: USA:Blue River Watershed | collected 2017-08-17
CACTTACAACAGCAGCATTACCAATTAAACCAGAAGTGATAATTCCTGAAGTAAGGCCAGCAGTTAAAACACCTGAAGCCAAATGGTTGACGCTAATTTGACCTGACGCAATGCTTCCACTCACAACTGCATTGTTTGCAATCATTCCAGAAGTAATACTACCAGAGTATAAACTAAAACCATTAGCCCATGTTAAATTATTAGTACCATTAGTGGTTAGTAGTTGACCACTTGTGCCATTGGTGATAGGTAATACATAAGGATAATTATCGCCATAGACCCTCCACCCTCCTGTTGCGGAATCATAGACAGCATCTACGAAACGATTTGGACCTAGAACGATATTGCCGCTAGTATAAGTGTAAAATCTGTTGTTTCCAGAACTGTTAGTGTCCTGATTTGATAATGTGAGATGTTGTGTACCGACATTTGTTAATCTAATAAATCTTCCGTCTACATGCGCTCCACCAGATGGGAAAGATAAACCTGTGAGTGTGGCACCTGATATGACATTTAGTCTTTGAAATGCTGAACCATCAATTGCCAAATTGTTAGTATCAGAATTTATGTTAGTGGTTGCGGCTGCATATGCGAATGATCCGCCTCCATTAGACCCGTTAGTCACTTTAATCTGACCAATGCTTCCATTTTCTATTGCAGAAGTAGGTGTTGTATTTGACCACTGTAACTTAGGATTTATTATAGTCGTCTGAGCATATCCTCCCCTAAATATTCCCGCACAATTCCTTGCAAAACCATCACCAAAATCTAAATCATTATTCAATGTAAAATATGCTGTTGTAGTCGATAGAGTCACATTGCCAACTGAATTTGATAGTTTTAAACCATAACCAGACTCAGGCATTAAAGTGATATAATTGTTGTCTAATTTAATTTTAGCTACTAAATTATTTGACGAATCCTTAAAATTTATTGAGCCATTTCCTCCCGTGACTGCTTGCGCTCCCGGTTGTAAAATGATATTGCCACCAGCACCTGAACTTACTGCATCAGCAGCTTTTATCGTTAAATTGGTTCCAACGCCAGTATTTCCACTTGTAGCAAATATTGTGTTTACACTAAGACTTCCAGAAGTGATCTTTACATCACCAGAAATTGCATTGATGACACCGGAAGCTAAGTGTAGGCCAGAGATACTACCGCTTGCGATACTACCACTTACTACCGCAGCATTGCCTATTAAGCCAGAAGTAACTATACCGGAAGTCAATCCGGCAGTTAATATGCCAGAAGCAAGATGACTAACGCTAATCTGGCCACTGCCTATATTGCCTGATAAGACCCCAGCATCGCGTATATGCATGGTGCCTATTGTGCCTGACGCTATTTTCCCAGAAGTAACTGAATTATCGGAGATGTCTGAATTAATGACAGCACCGGAAGCAATATGTTCTGCCGTTATGCTACCACTCGCAATAGCATATTGTCCGACGCTTCCGCTTGCAATGCTGCCGCTAACTACGGCAGCATTCCCAATCATTCCAGAGGTAATAAAGCCTGATGTAAAGAAACTATTTACAGTCCCTGAAGCTAGGTGATATACTCCGATTTGTCCACTGGATATGTCTCCAGACTGTACTGCGCCATCTGCTAGATGTACTGACCCAACAATACCACTAGCGATGCTTCCGCTTAATAAACCGCCTGAAGCGATGTGAACATCACGAATAGATCCTGCAGTAATATTGCCGGAATTGACAGAATTATTACCTAGATACCCTGAAGTAACATTACCGGATAGCAAAAACGTGCCAGATAGTATAGTTCCAGATGCTAAGTGGTAAAGTCCGATTTGCCCACTCGAAATATCTCCACTTAATACTGCACCGTCTGCTAATTGGACGCTACCAATACTGCCACTAGCTACAGCTCCTGAAGTTAAACCACCAGATGCGATGTGCACATTACCGATTATGCCAGCCGTGATATTACCTGAATTAACCGCCGAGTTCCCAATATAACCTGATGTTACATTGCCCGAAGATATAAATGTGCCAGAAAATACGGTGCCGGATGCGAGATGCGCTAGTCCAATTTGGCCGCTACCAATGCTGCCGCTCACTACGGAGGAATTGGCTAATTTACCACTACCTATCGCACCGGATAGGATATTGGTGACAGCCGCACCAGATGCCAGGGCGATAGTAATTGCACCTGATCCATTATAACTGCCACCGTCAAGTCCGGTTCCTATAGTCAAGGTGGCGTTCGTATAACTGCCACCCAATGCGGTTACCGATCCATTGATTATGACTGAAGAATTAGCTAGTTGGTTATTAGCAACACTTCCCGATAATAAGTTACCAGTAGCTGCACCGGACGATAGGTGATAATTGCTAATTTGACCACTGCCGATATTGCCTGACAATATTCCGGCATTGCGTACTTGGATATTACCGATGCTTCCGGATGTTATCTTACCAGACGTTACAGCGTTATCAGCGATGTCAGCATTGATGATCGCCCCGCTGGCGATGTGATTGGCGGTTATGACACCGCTTGCGATAGAGAATTGTCCAACGGCTCCGCTAGCTATCGAGCCCGATACGACTGACGCATCTCCTAAAGCCCCACTTTGCACGCTCCCTGATAGAACAAATGTGCCAGAAAAGACAGTGCCTGACGCAAGGTGATGAAGGCCGATTTGTCCAGATGCTATCGATCCAGAGACGACGGCATTGTTGGCTATATTGCCGCTCGTAATAAAACCCGATTTTATAATCGTCACCCAGTTAAGGATTCCTGATCCATTAGTCACTATTAGCTGACCACTAGTACCATCGCTTGATGGCATAGTCCACACTTGATCGCCACCGATGGAATCTGGGGCTTTAAGTGCTACATAATTGGATCCATTGCTAGCTAATTCATATAGTCGTAATTCTGCTGTTTCACCGGCTGCGGTTCCGTGTGGTTTAAGGCTAACAGCGCGAAGTGCAGTACCACCACTATTAGGAGTAGAGAGCAATTGCAAGGATACTGCTGGTATAGTATTAAAAACGTCTTTTGTGCCGGTAGAGAAGGTAACGACTGTATTGCTATTGCTTGATGCTATGACCGTGGTTCGTGTTAATGTCGTGCCTGTGCCATCTAGAGTTCCGTACCCTATCTCCCACTCGTCTACAGTCCTGTGTACTATGGCATAGTAGCATGTATTATTAGCACCAATCCCAGAGCTAAAAGAAATATAGTTAGGCAGAGCCCCAGCCAATGCGATATTACCTGTTCCAGATGTCGTTGTTGTCTCTCTTACTCTATCAGAATATGCAAATGGCATATAGTCTACTCCGCTGAAAAATCACAGCGACGAGATACTCTTGATTCTTAATGTAAAATTTATTTTACAATAGTGTAGGATAGTAATGACTCATTTCTCTGCACTATGAGACTTGGTTACTCTGAAATTTTTTGCCAATATGCTATTCTGATACCGTTCTCTTTATGGATCACCATTTTTCGGTACAATGTATTGGATTTGGCGTTGTAGTAATAAGTGCCGCGGTGGGTATTAGCATCTGGTTCAAACGCCGTTGGCTCTACTATGCGACCTCCTTGTCTTTCAACTATTCTTATATTATTATGACCCTTGCGTTTCGTATTTCTCCGGCTCATTAAATCATTCAAAAACGCATATGTTTTGCTAAGACTTAATCCGTTGTCGCCAGGGTAATTACTCATAATGACCTCCAAAGTATTTAAGTCGTGCCGACATTAATCAAAATTAAGCTTAACTTACAATAGATTTTATGATGAGTTTGCTTTGCATAATCAGGTATTATCGGTACTACAAGATGAATTATCTAGGGCCGGTATTGAATCCACCCTTATTCCTGTAATAAGAATAAGCCCACATGAATATCAACGTTCTTGGCTATCTGTTAAACGAGGGAAATATGATTATAAAATTAAACTTCTCAATGATCAAATAATTATTATGTTAAAGCAATGTATTAATATCAATGGATTAATCCAAAAATCCCCATATGGTAAAATTTACGAAACCATCAAGATAATATCGCTAGAAGACCCACAGTGTTTTGAGCATGTAATAGCCGATTTAAAGAAGTCATGGTTTTTAACTGATAGGAGCAATGATGATAGATCGTAAGTTCGCCAATGTAAACAAGCCGGCCTTTAACGTGATCGAACCTTTCATGGGTGTCATGATGGTTCAATTAAATCGGGAGATGTGTGAATTATTAAGCACTTTTATTAGCGGTGTGTCTTATGTCGAAGACGAATTGGTTTTCTTACGAAATGCGTTAGCCGATCCTTCAGCTGCCCAGAGTATGAATGTGGAGCATGGTCCAGCTTTTACGTTTAGCCACGACTTTATGAACACCTACGTACTGAGATTTAACAAAGAAATGCGTAATTTGCTCATTGATTTCATTACCGATATAGAAGGTGGAGTAGAAAAGATTATTTGGGCATTCCATCTAGCACTTAAAAATCCGGAAGGACCTAGAGACTTTAAAGGTCGCAAACGGTTCGAGGTACAATATAAACCTCGCAATCAATACGACGATCGAACATTAGGTAGATACGTGTACGATAACAGACGATAGGAGTAACGGCGATGATGAGTCTACTATTGTTATTTGCTAATCAGATAGCTCATAATGATTTCAGTTTATTATCGCCACCTACTTTACTGATAACGGCAAATGGTACCGCAGTGGCCGAGCATGCCGTCATCAATGTTAGCTTATCTGCGCAAGAGACGGTTACTAAAAACCCGCCCTCTTTTACTGTGCGGTTATATAAAAATAAAAAGCGTTTATTTAGCAGAAGCAATTGCAGCACTTGAGGTTGATTATCTGACGGCCAGTTTGGCCGTCGCATAATAGATATAACATATATAACACTAAACATTGCCCACGCAATGTTATCGGAGCATGCATGTGGTCGCTAAAACAGTCATTCGTGGTAAGAATATACAGAAGGAGGTGCGTGGGGATCGAAAAGTGCCTAATTATCAAATACAGATTTATGAAAGGCTCAAGGGACTGCAATACGTCGATCATCCCATATTTAAAGACAAGGAAGCTGAAAATTTATTATCATATGATCTATTCTCGGACCCAAATGCGTTCGTTTCAAAGTCCAAACCACTTTATTATAATGAAGATTTAGCCTCATACTCATCATCGTTAAAAGACTTTCATGTCTTAAAGACGGCTGCGGAGCAGAAACTATTCCTAAAGTACAACTATGCCAAATGTATCGCCCACTCTTTGTTAGATCATCTTGATACTCATAAGGATTTTGTAAAAGCCGAGCATTATCTTAACGTTGCAAGAGAGACGCGAGACCTATTGATTGTCCATAATTTAAGGCTAGTAATAGCTGTGGTGAAGGACTTTAGACCATCTAGGAAAAAAAGCTTTGATGATCATTTGAGTGATGGTAATGAATCAGTAATGAAAGCCGTAGAAAAATTCGATGTAAGCCGAGGATATAAATTTAGCACGTATTTAGTGTACTCTATCAAGATGAACCACTGGAAATATAATAAGACGAGAAAGAAAGATATTCCATCGCCTTTATCCATTGCTGATGAGTTTGCCGAACAAGCTATCCCCGCTAAATATATTGATCCTTTGTATAATATAGCCCTTGCAGACCACATTAAAGCAGTGATCGATACAATGAACACATGCTTGACTGCAAAAGAGCGGGGTATAATCCTAGGCCGATTTGGTATACATGGAGCAGAACCTAAGACTTTGATCACTATTGGAAACGAACTCGGATGTACTAGAGAACGGGTAAGACAAATTCAAGTCAAAGCTTTAGCCACATTAAGGGAGATCCTCACAGTACAGTAAAATATAGATTATACCTGAGTGCCGTATGAACCGTATATCTCTAATAAACAAGATTTCTAGATGCCCTAATTGGAAGAGTCTCTATGCATTGGCTGAAGAATTTGCTTCAAATGGCTTAATCATTACGGTGACTGAAAATGGCAATCGGACTTTATGCCGAGTAGAAGGTGGAAGGCCTGTTCATGCTTCGGTGTTAGATGATTATATTTTTATTGAAAGCCATGACGAATACTCCGAGATACCCACACACACATTAAACACGATTAAACTATTTGTCGAGGAGCATGCATCCAATAATAGAATAATTCATAAGACGCCATCATATCAAAGATCATATTCTCTCTATGGCAAAGCCGTTAGAATAGCAAATGAAACAGATGCTATTGCCGAGCAGCAAATTAAATCGATAAGTCATATAATCATCGACTGATCACTCTCTCATTGTGAATGCGTATTATAATAGCATCTGCGGCGGCGCAGATGTGGATATTCCACGGTATGTCTCAGTAGAGGGAATAGAAGCTATGACATGGAGAGTCCTTTTAGCACTGGTGTGTTCTGCGTCGATAGCGGAAGCTGGCCCTTTTAGACTGTTTAAGCCTGTCCCACGACCGACCAACAGGTCAACTACGAGTGGTGGTAATTTGACTGCATACGAATCAGCCAGCATTTCGGCGCAACAAGGAAGAATGGCACATCGCGGCGGCACTTATGCATTTGAAGGCGTAGGCTTTAGTTCTGCTAGCCCAGACGCTGCACTCCGTAATTGCTGTTTTTACGGTCAAAAAGCGATCGTAGAAAGTGCCGTTGTAAGAGGGCTAAACGGTTGGTATGCTTGCATTAGGTACCGCTAGTATTTATTCTAACCCCTTTGGAGGCAGATATGTTAGTGTTGTTAGCGTTCGTCCTTTGCATAAACCAATGTACTGATCTCAAGGCCGGTGCACCTGCGCCTGCAGAGAATCAGTATGTGGAACCAAGAGTGCAAGTACCTAAGTCTAATAGTGGCCCTATTGTTATTAGTGCCATTAGGACATACGAGCCCATTATCCTTTTGGTGCGTGACTCGTATCGATGCCGAGACTTGGAGTTGCATACACAGATCCCTTCAGATAAGACTGTGTATGCTACCACTCCTGGAGGAGTCCGCATAAGTGAATTTCACGGGCTTTTCGCCACCAAGACCACTTTCGATTTTGGTGGGTATAAGAAAGTCGTGAGTGTTCACAAAAATGGAAAGATCGTAATTGAGTGATTGTTAAGTAAACTTATAAATGATGGGGGGTTCTGACCCCCCATCAGCATATATCGGCTACATTAGCTATTACTTCCTTCAAGCGTTCGATTTCGTTTATAAGCTCCATAATATATTCTTGGCTTTTTTTATCCAAATTGGCGGTTTCGGTGATAATCAAATCCATTCTCTCGTCGCTCATCGTTAAACTATTCATTTTATTACTCAGATGGTAGATCTAGTGTGATCTTTAATATATGTTAACGCGAAATATATATCGCTGATCATTGTGTATTTTAAAGGATATGAAAATGAATCAGGTTATCAAGTTCACGATCTTAGAAGACCGCAGTAAAAAGGTCGAATTTAAGACTAAAAAATGCGTAGTGTATAAACTACTGAAGGCTAACAAATTATGCAACAGTAATGGATATGAATATTATAATGTAGAATGTATGTTGTCCGAGGACGATGAGATTTCTGATCAGTCTTTTATTGTAGCGTCATCATCGGCTAATAGCAGGAAATATTCGTCAGCTAAACAGGTTAGTTGGAACAATAAGTATTGGCTAATTATGAGTGACTGTACTACGGAAATTCTTAACATGCTTGCTAAACCATGTAAGTGAACTGTTATCTAACCCTTCTACTATCTTCTTTGTATCAACCGCTCTTTCTATAAAGTAATATTGAGAGATTTATTTTTTATATATCTGGGGATAATAAGATGAAAGACTTCCCCGAATGGTTTGAGCGATTTGCTGACGAGTTGACTATTGCTATTAATTTGGTTAGCGCAGCTGGTGAAGCAATGGCAGATGAAAAAATGAAACCGAGGACGGCTATGGCTCACCTATCGGCTGCTTGTAAAATAATTCATTCCGCTGGTAAGTCTATCGAGAAATGGACGAAAAATAAATAAGAGCAACCATAGGGATGCTCTAATGAATAATGATTTACGGACGAAGGCACTAGAAGCGTGCCAGAAGATCGCTGAAGGGTTAGAGATACTCAAGGCCGTGCTGGCGACTCAACCTACGCCGGAGGTCAAGAGAGACCCTAAGAAAAAAGCCTCGGTAGACACAAAATATCCTACTGCGATTTCTCTTTCTGCAGACAAATTAGGAGTTACTCCTGATATTGATGATGAAGCGTGGCCTGTCGCTGTGCCACCACATATGATAGTGTCTACCACTGATCCATTAGTAAAACAATTTAGAGCAGTTCAAGTTATAGGAATAATGGGCTTACCTACTAGTGGATTAAAAGTTCTAGACTTCGGGTGTGGTGATGGTTTTATTAGCAATGAATTAGCGAACACTGCTAGTCATGTGGTAGGTTTTGACATACGACGAGACGACAATTGGGACGCACACAAGTGCACCAATCTCACTTTCACCACAGACAAGAACGTCGTAGTAGAGAATGGACCGTACGACTTGATCCTAGGATATGATGTTATAGATCACATCGAGGGGCAAGATTTAGAGTCGGTATTCCTATTCATTCGGTCAGTCTTGAGTTCCAAGGGCAGAGCATTCATAAGATGCCATCCTTGGACCTCTAAGCACGGATCACATTTATATAGTAAATTGAACAAAGCTTATGCTCATTTAGTGTTGACACCCGATGAACTAGCTCAGCGAGGGTACATTGCAGAATATAACATGAAGATCGTAAGGCCTCTAGCTTGTTATGATTCATTGTTAACAAAAAGCGGGTTTAACATTATTTCGAGGAAAGGTCATGTGGATACGATAGATTCTTTCTTTGATGGTCCTTTGCTTGATAGAATTAACAAGGTCGCATATCAGGGTAAAGCTGATAGAGACACGATATTAAAAATTATGGGATTACAATTTATCGATTATCATTTTGATAAGCCCGCAGATTAGGACCAGGCGGCGATACCCCAGTGTAAGTAAGTCTCTCCCATCCTACCCATGGCCGTCCACATTTTATTCCATTTAGTAATTCCGACAGATGTCGGACCTGTCTCAACATCGTGGTAATAAACGCTATTCTTCTCAAACCCGTAAACGACCACATAGTGAGATGTTACTTGTTCAGCGTACCATATTAGGCAGACTACAGGTCTTTTAAGCCTAACAAAGTGTTTTAAATCAGCTACGGTCAATTCACCAGCTACGACATTTAAACCCGATAATCTAAATGCAGCTTCTATTTGTCGTGGATCTGAACCGTCCTGGTATGTTGCGAATTTAACGGTGTTATTTATTTGATAATATTTCAGTACGCATTTGACTGCCGCTTCTCCGCAGTCATAGGTGTCTTTTTGCCTTTCGTCGGGTAACGATAGCATCTGACACGTCCTATCGTTAGGTTTGGACTGGTTTAATAATTATGTCATATTTGTCGTTTAGGCTATTGCGGTGATATTCGTAATTAATCCACCACCCGCCTAGTGGTCTTGCCGCTCTGCCCTTTTCTACGTGGTAGCCAGATGTCTCCTCTTTCCAAGAAGAGCATCGTAAAAATAATTGCTGAGTATTGTAAGCAGTGCCTTTACTAGATACTCTAGTCATCACGTTTTCGTCGAAGTTTCGTCTATGAATGTGGCCGCTAACATAGACATCAGCATCATACATGCTGCGTGTCCTTGATGAGTCGATCATGCCTCTGGTTACTTCGCCACCGCCTCCATACCCATGGTGCCATGAGATTCGTTTTATGACATCAGCAGACTCTCTATACCTCCTACACGTGATGGCCATAAGGATAAATCCCCAATATGGTCCAACTAACACTTGACTTTTTTTGCTACGTAATGCACCGACTAACCTTTGGATCAAGTCGACTTCATGCCTCTTCATTATAGAGGTTTCATGATTACCATATGATATCAAAGCAAGGATATCTTTATATGGGGTAAACCACTCTACAGCCGTGTCGACCAATAAATCAAGATAGTTACCGCCTCTGTGTTCATCTCTGAGCGTATCTTGAGAGCTTCGGGGATCCCATTTTCCTTGCATAGCATCGAATAGGTCGCCGAAGATGAAAACTGGGGTGTTATCTTGCTTAGCCTCATCCATCGTCTTTTTTAATAAATCAAGTCTGCAATGCGCACTATCCCAATGCACGTCAGCCAAAAAAAGTAGCCTCTTCGGAGCACTCATGGACATGTGTGTGGAAAACCTTGCTACGTTGGTATCCGTCTTCTCGATCTTCCACTCGCTGTCTTCTTTACGCATTCTAGGCATATCCTATCCTCTATAGAATTGAATCGTGATAAACTTTTACAGGATGCCTTTCCGTCCGTGTTCCAAGATCATAGGAGATTTGAAAAGACATTGTAAGTCAAGTTAAGTAAATTCTCCCGTAACGTTAACATTCAATACGATAAAATATAGAACAGACGGAGATCATTAAATGGCTATAATGCAATTCCAAGTTCCAGCCACCACCACTAATCAGTTCATCATGCCATGTTCATCTGCTAAGCCGACGATATTGCAGGCGGTCGAAGTTAAGCCAGTTACTCAACGCAACGGTTACACTTACACCGGCAAAATCACACTCAGAGGGATTGATTATCAAGTTACTGTTAAACTGACGCAAGCTGGTGACGAAATGTCCGGCACGGTCGATACAAAAAGGATCGACAATGATAAACTCATCCAAAATGTCTTGCCGCCACAACCAACCGCATTTCCGACGATGCCAAATAGCAATATATGGGATAGGATCAAATTTTCTGGAATAAATGACTATGTAACGCTTATTGTAGACTCTAATTTTACCCTTTCACTTCCATCTGGGCCACGTAATAAATCGATCACCGTAGGGATGTCATTTACAGTGATAGACACAACGTTGAACAAATCGGTAGATTCCGACAATCGACCAGTCGAACTGAAGGGGAGTGATGAAAAAGGCTGGAATTTACCAAAAGATATAGGTCAATTTCATCTTGCGATCACTAATGCGTACGAAACAGCAATTTATGGCAAAGTCATCGGGCTATACTTTGACTATGACGCAATTAATGTGAGTCTAAGCACTAACAGTGTTCAAATTAGTGGTAAATTGCAGTACTGGAGTGATAAAGATGGCGTCATGACGACGAAGGATGTGATGCCATTCAGCTCCAACTATGAATCATCCATATATAATAAAAAGTTCCCATGGTCTAATAAATTCACGATATTCGATAGCCTAAATTTATCCCAAGGTGTCATTTCTACGTCATCGTTGCTCCCATCCTTACCGCAAGAGTATCAGATCGTGTTAATGATTACGATTACTGGGAAAGGTCTTTAATATCAGTTGTGGTGGTCTTTGCGGGCCTTTTCTTTGCCTTGTGATTCTTCAAGTGTGTGTCATAACCATATATGTGATGAAATAAATCATTAATAGCAGCCGTTGCGTATGCGCCGCAAACGCTGTTCCGATTAAGATTGGTAGTAGTGTACTTATGTTGGATTTCGCTAATGATGCTTAGCTGCATGATGTTCTCCTATCTTATTTTCGCGGTGAATTAAATGTATTATATCGTCAACATTACCATTAAAACAGCAAGCAATGTTTCCAAAACTCAAAAATTAACGGTTCGACCACATAACATCACCAACAGTGGGCGCATCCAGCAACCACTCACCATCGAGGATAAGACTTTTAACTTCCACCTCCAAATTGATAATCCAGCACCTTCTACTATTAATGGTATATTGGTCCTCATCGACCTGGCGGCTGGTGCTTCGGTGTCGTATAAGTTGATAGAAAAAATGATTTCGACTAAGGTTACGACAGCTACTGAATGGCCCGCATTTGATCTTCCGAGCAATATCGGTAAAATCATTATCAACATTACTACGGTGATAGATTAGATTTCAGCAGTAAATTGCTCTACGGATTTTTTATTCATAAAAAAGATACCACCTTCGCGCATGGCTAATGTTAATATCATCTTGCGTCTTCGCTTTTCTACAAAATATGCGAATCGACTTAGATTATGGGCAACATAGTCCTTGGCGTTTATCAAGTTCACGATTTGGTTCACAGTATCTTTTAAATATTTCTTAGGTTGCATTACTTGAATCTGATCTTGTTCACACATAAAAAGAAAAGCATCCATATTATCTTCTGATAATACTGGTCCCAATATCTTTGATAAGCAGTCTTTGATAGATACTAAGGATTTATCCTTACACACGCTGTCTATTGTTTGCAAAGTCACTGGACATAATGTAAAAGCCTTGATCGAATTACCTAATCCTAAATAGGTATCAAGTTTTTTATCAACGCTACCGTTGCACTGTACCGTCGTTAGGCTGCATTTTGATTGTAACCAAGCTCTTTCCTCAGCACCGTTTTTATCTGAATGGCCATCACCTTCTATCCAATACCCTTTCTGTTCTGCCACGCGCCTTACGAAGCTACCGTCAGCAGGGAAGTGTGGTCCGGAATTATCAGTAGCCACGATCATCGATTCTGTGCTAATGCAAATCGGTTCAATAGTGTCGCTCACGTATCGCTATCTCCAAATCAGTGCCAATAACCAGACAAGACCGCTTCATTGTTGATCGATTGTTTTTTCCACTGTTGATACGGTATCGTCTCGTCTGATCTCAAATGTTTAACGACGCAGTTGGTAGCTATACCACTGAATCTGTTCTGAGCAGCCGCAGCATGACATAGCTTTCCATCATCCCCGCCGTATAAAAACCTTGGGTCATAGCCACCAGAGCTATAATATAATTGCTTGTCTATCAATATCAGACCGCCTCCTAGCTTCCGATTCTTAAATATACCATCACTATATCGACTAAATTCTTTCTTCTCGTGTATAAGTAATTTACCAGATTCTACGAATTGATCGTTTATCGTATTACCGTACAGTGGTGCAAGTAACCCAAATGGTTGTCCTATCAAACATTTGGCATTAACAAGCTTACTTAGCCACGATTTTCCTACTTCTATATCGCCGTCTATAGAGATAAAGAAGTCATTTTGATCATCATTTAAAACATCATCTAAGTGTAGTACGAACGATCTTGATTTACCAATGTTAAAGGAGTTCTTTATGATTCTGATAGACGGGTGATTCGCATAAAGATCAAGCACATGATCTACATGACCCACAGAATTGTCGATTATAGTTAGATGGTATGGTAAGTCGCTATACTTGATAATAGTATCAATCGATGTTCGCAGATCATTAGGTCTCATATAGGAGACCATCACTATCTGTATAGGACCTAGTGTGCCTTCCATAACCCTCTACTAATCGTCTAGGTATCCTGAGACATCTTCTGGTGTTTCTACCTTTAAAGTCCTCTCGAGCAAGTCCCGTAAGGCCGATGCTGCCGGCGAAGTTTTAGGGTCCTCATTATTTACTATGGCATCTCCGAGTCTTACCATTATCTCGTGCAATTCTCGTGGGTGGGCTTTCGCCAATTGAGCCACGACTTCTGTTAATCTGTTCCTATACTCGCTTGGGATAGCGATGATAAAAGCCTTCCATACTTTTGGTCCAATCATGATTTGAGGGAATTCGTCTTGTAACGTGTCTGCTGCTCTTAGTATGGCTTTAGCTCTACCTTGCGGCATTTCTTCGAATTGATGGTGGCTTAGGAGCATGATCACCCCCTTCACCAATTCCTGGACTAAGACGGGAAACACTGGAGCCTGGGCGTGGATATTGCCCTCCTCATCGAAATGAGCGGTGCCCATGGCTTGACCTAAATTGGCATTAAGCATCATATTGATATCATATAGCCAATACATATGGGATGAGCCGCGGCCAAATTGAGAATAAAGTGACACTAATCGATCGTCGATCTCACTTAATCTAGATTGAATCTCGTCCTCAAGATGCATATCGTGCATGTTGTGGATGGCGGCACCTTGACTCAACAAGTTCATAGTATACCGCTTGTTTACCTCGTCAGTTAAGTCGCCATGGTCTTCATCTTGATCATCGTCATCGCCTTGGTCATCGGATGCTTGTGATGGTAGCTGAGGGCGTCGTAAATGAGCGTTCAGTCTCTCTTTGTCTTCCTCGCTGAGATTATAGACCTTTGATACCACATCAATAGCTAGCTGTTCAAGTTCCTCTTTATGCTCTCGTTCGATGCGCATCATCTGTTGCAACGCATTCCCCGTTACATTAAACAGATGTTGCTGTTTTTCTTGTGGCGACATATCTTGTAGTTCCGCCATGGTGCGATATAATTTATCGCTACTATGCCCATATGCTTGACGCGCCAATGCTTCACCATGTTGCCGGATTAATGGATGATTGGTGAAACCAAATCTTGCATTGCCTTGGTTAAATAATCGTTGTGTTCTCGGATTTACAAACTGTTCATATGCTTCTAAAAGGTAAAATGCCCTCTCCTTTACCTTGCTGGCCCTCGGCTGTGGCAAGGTACCTGGACGTGGCTTTGGAAATATGGAAGGTTTAGTGCTTGGCTTCGTATCAGGTCTGCTGGGCGTGGTTGTCGGACGGGTGGGCGCCACTGGTGCGGCGGGTGCATTACGAGGCCGCATCTCCGTCTCGATGTCGTATTTATCCTCTATATATAGCTTCGAGATAGATGGTTTTAACGTGTCGGATTTAAATATATTGTTCAACTTGTTGCGATAGTCATTCATTATAAAACTCCTGCATTAAACTGGGCCTATTTGTTCATGGGTAATTACCTTGGGCAGTTGCCGTAGTTCGTCTATCGTCATCTGCCGTAGATTTGATCCATCTAAGACCACTAGATTTTTAATATTCATAGAAATAGTCTGCTTGTAATCGTTTTTGTAGGCTGCGTCCTGCTCAGGATTTGCTCCTATTCGCCGTGGTCTATTAATGTGAATCCAAGGCTCAAAAGGTTTTCCTCTACTAAGATATTTTCCACTATGACGATACCCAAGTTCCTTTAATGCGCGGTTAGCAAAATAGTCAGAACCAGTACCCCCCTTTGTGGGATACAATTGTAAATGGACAGTAGCGTATTCGATCACTTGACCTCTATTAGTGACTATTCTATCTGGTCCGACTCTACTGAGCTTGGTGGCTATCTCCTCTTTAGCGCTTTCTAAAGCAACTATCTTAGAATTTATTTCTTGCTCTCTTTCTATACTATAGTTGCCTTTTATTTGCTTCACTTTATCAATGTACGTCTTATGCATACTATGCACATCTTGGATTTTAGACATCTTATCCCTTATGAAATCTTCTACAATTGTTTTGGCTATTTGGTCTCCTAAGCTAGACAATTTAATAGCTTGGTTTTTTGAATTCATCACTTGTGAGAATAACGCACCTTGACGTAGATCTAGGTTATTCATATCAATGTTAAATAGCTCTTCTAACTTAGCAGCATGGAACGGATCTTTAATAGCTATTGCGAGTCTGTGAGAAATGTCCGTACTTAACAATTGTGCAAAAGGTTCACCGTTTTTGTAAACCACATATATGTCGCCTTGGTTTAGATACCTATCAGCATAATTACTACCATTAGTTACCGCATACTCCATACGGGTGCACCAACTAGTAGGGGGAGGTCCCATCCCGAGTTCTTGAATGCTTTTCACCTTTTCTTCAGTGCTTCCCTGAGTAAAGTGATAAATTATCACACCGCCGTCATTATAAATCACTTCCGAACCTGGAGCTTTTCTGGCAAAAGAAGCAGTACTCTTAATAACACCAGCTTGAGCTTGAGTACGAATCGTATCTTCTAGTGAAATTAAATCTTGATATTGATTTATATCTCGCCGATCGGCCGGAAGTCTAGGTTTAGCAAGTTCGAAATTAGATAATGCCTCCTTGATCCGATTGATGTCGGCATCATTATCAATTAAAACTTGCGGATTGTTAGTAGGATTAGTTAAACCAGGAACTCCTATAACACCACGAATAACTAATCTACCCAACCACTCCGCCGACTTTTTAGCCACGGTCGGATCTGCTTCCATGAGGCGCTGACTGATCTCCATCGTATGGGGTAAATAATCGGCAGAAAGTCTTCCGGCTCCAATTGCTTGTTCTAATATCTTAGCAACCGCCGTTATCTTAATGGGATTTTCTAAAATATAACAGAGTCGCATTGCATGTCTCCGATCTACTATTCTATGTTTACGTAACAAATAAAGTATTTAATCTGTGTCTTGCAAGAAAAAGTGTAGGTCCAATGGCTGTTCAAATTACTTTTAATGAGTTACTTCAAACTAAGTCCTTGATGGAATCGTGCGCATCCATCTTAAATCAACTGGTGTTCAAGACGTCTAAAGCTTATGTCAATGTTGATGGCACATATTTCGACTTCGGCAGCAAGTTAAATCATCGTATCTTCTCGACAGATAAACTATTAAAAAGTGGAAGATATAAATTTTCACCATATAGACAGGTAAAGCTAACCCGTACCGGAAAAGAAAGGCTGATTTACCTCGCCACTTGGAGAGACAAGATCGTAGAAAAATGGATAGCTGATACAATGTCCATATGCCTTAAAAAATATTACTCGCATAATAGTTATGCATATAAATCAGGTAAGTATGGGCTAGACTTTTGTCAATTCAATGTTACCAAACACATCAAGCATAATCAGTTTATAGTTAGGCGTGACATATCTCAATATTTTTATAGTATACCCCAGGATACACTACTTGATCTATTATCAATGATAGTGCCACCGGATGATCTTTTGTATGGATACCTTAAACAACGAATCAAGGATTTTGAATACAATGGTGGCAAGATGTCGCTTGGTATTCCTTTTGGATCACCAATTGCTTGTGTGCTTGCTAATGTCTATCTGACACCACTCGACAGAGTCATGGAAAGAATGCCTATCAAATATTTCCGATACGCTGACGACTTCTTGATCTTAGCCCACAACGAGGCAGTAGCCACCAAAGCGATGAATACGCTGGATGCTTATATAGAGGATATGCAATTATCTTTAAAACCTAGCCATAAATTAGAGTATACTTTCGGTCCCGGAACATCATCATTTAAGAAGGTATCAAAATTTGGATTCTTAGGACTAGAGTATACAAGCGACGGTCAAGTAAGAATGAATGTATCAAAACAACGCAAAGTACTTAATTTTTTTCGTAGAATCTTCAAGTCTCACAGTGGCAAAATTAAGAGGACCCCAAAGGACGCTAGACTCCAATATATTATAGACCTCGCTAATGAAACACTGACACAAAGGATTAGAAGCGCAGCTATAATTGATTATTATTTGAAGCACGTCACTGATGAATCGCAGTTAAAACAGATCGATATGTTATTGGCTCAAATGGTCATAGTTAACATGACTAATACTAAATTTAGGTTCAAAGACTTCACGACATATAGTTTTAAGATGTTAAGGCAAATGGGGCTTCCAAGTCTGGTCCATAGAAAAAGATTATTTAAGCAAGGGCATCTCAAGGTCGATTTTTTGGATATGCACAATTCTCTCACTGTTAAAAGGCACGAAACAATGGTTACTAACAGACAGAGACGAATAAACTCTATAAAACTATCGCGTAAATTGAAGGATCATCCTTCCGACTAAAATTTCAAAATATCACTTAATCTGGGATAAGATATGTTACACCGTCCTAAGCGCGGCGAGGCTCGAGAAGACGGGAAAGTGTTCGCTAGAATGCTCGATGGCAAGGAGTTATGGTTAACAAAAGAACAATATGATAGACGTGAACGATCGCGTAGAGAATATGTGCGTAAATGCTATGATGCATACAAGCGACGGCAAAATGCAAAGACTGAGGACCAGAGGAACTATCTAGGCAAGTATGATGTAGCGACTAACTTGTACTTTATAGGGGTCACAAGCTCTGGAAAGGAGAGATGGGGGACTAAAGATCAACTCGATACTTATCGGAACAATCTGACCAATAGACGTAAAGAGTATGTTAAACGCTGTCAGAGAGGCAATATCGTCGATGCTAAGATAGGTGATCCTCATCCGACAAAATCTGGTTTGTTCGTAATAGGTCGAGTATCAAATCGATTATTTTATGGAGACCAAGACCGCCTCGACAAAATCAGAGAGAGTAGGGCAATTACATACCGTAAACGCAACCTAAAACTCAGATATAAAAGAAAAGAAGCGGTAAGACAACTAACTCATAGATATAAACGTGGTGATAAGCACCCTTACGATGATTTATTATTTTGGGAATATAATCGGTATGGTCGTGAACTTTGGTATGATCCCGTAGAATACGAGCGTCGTTGGATATTGTCCAAAGAACGTCGTAGACAGTATAGACAAAAGATTAAAAATCAATCGACTCCGAAGCCATCCTAGAAGCTAGCGATGGATCCTTTGGATCTATTCTAGATGTAAGACGAGACAATTCGCTGCCCCATGTCTTAGAAGGTCGTATTCTAGGCTCTACTTTTGGCTGTGAAAGTGGTGTTGGCTTGTTTACAATATCGACCGAAGCCACAGAAGAAAACGAGCTACCGGCAGGTATAGCCTTATTGTTATACACCAAATATGATGAAGTCTTGATAAGTCTTCGTTCTAGTAAGAGTTCGCTAGCCCTATCGACATCCTTTCTTCTCGTAGCTGCTCCTCTGTAAAAGCTTGCTACGGTTATGGGCGGCACATTCCTCAGACCATCCTTCACTTCTTTAGTCATTTGCGATATTTCATATCCACCAGCCCTTGCACCGACCGATTGCAATTCCTTAATCAAACTCATGACCAGACCCTGGACCAACGATTCTTTTAAAATATTATATCCAACTCGTCCCACAGCACCATAGATATCTGTCACAGTGCGACCTACGGCATCTCTGGTCTTTGGCTCGCCGTAATATATTGCTTTTGCTACTTTAGACTTTCGTATCACCGGCTCACCTGACATAACCATCCGAGTTATCTCTGTGGCTGATTCATTCTCAGTTACCATCAGTTCATCAATTATGTCATCATGATAACCATTTTTATCGCCGATCATGAGTTCTTCTTCTAGTCCATACTCCTCAATCCCCGCTAAATAAATGAATGGTATGTGTTCTTCAGCAGCTGGTTCATCAGATATGCGAGATGGAGTTAAAACCCCCAATGATGATATAATTTGCGGCGTGACAATATCCCATTCAAGTAACACTCGATTCAGAATATCATTAAAGCGACCCATTTGTCTCTCCATCCATCATATCGTATCTTCGATTGAGATATATCGATATAGTGGTGTTAATGGTAGTCCATGGGTAATTTGCGTCAATGCGGGTATTTAAGTAGCAGATCTTCAATTAAATCGTTATAAGTGGAGTCAATAATGATGCAATCTTGCATACGCCGTATAAATTTCTACGGAGCACCTGGTACTGGCAAGACCGTACTTGCTCATGAGTTGTTCGTGTATGCCAAACAACATGGTAAAAATTGTGAAGTGATTAATGAACTCGCCCGAGAATGGGCATATGTCGATCGCAAGATACAAGGATTAGATCAACTGCTCTTATTCGCTAATCAAGCAAGTAGAGAAGATATATGCCTTCGTAACAATGCTGCCGAATTTGTGATCACTGACTCGCCAGTTCCTTTAGCCGTCTTCTATAGCTTATTGTATGACAAAAGCTTACGAAATAGCTATGAAGGTATGACCAGAAAGATAGATGAAGTATATCCTTCAGTTAATTTTTTCTGCACGCACAATCCGAGATATGAGTACCATCTTGGTGGAAGACATCACTCACGTCAGCAAAGTGAAATTTTGGGGGACCAAATGCTGTCATACTTACAAGAGTATTATGGCGATCAGATACACATCCTCCCAGAAGAGAGAAGGTTGCAAAAAGTGATATCTATACTTAATAATTATCAGATAGGCCCTTTGCCATCACCCTTCTGACGCTTCATATTTTGAGCTATTTCTCTTGCTCTATTGACGTACTTTTCGCAATTGTTACATCGACTTGTGCGTAATTCTAAGCAATGTGCGCACGTTGGTTTACCGCATAGATAACACCTAAATATAGACTTATAATCTCCAGTCTTATTGCACATGTGGCATGTTAACATTATCATTCATCCTATGTCTAAATTAACGTATCGTACATATCGGGTAACACTCTGACGTAACTTGTGGAGTATCGTCATGAGCAAGCCCATTATTTATATTGACATGGAAGGTACGATTTTAGCCACTTTACCAATAATCGATTATTATGACATGCTGGATGAGCCACGCACGCATGAAATAGCTAAGTATATTACCGAACATGGTGTCTTTGATTATGATAGAGTATTGGTGACAAGGCCGGATATTCGTAAATTATTAAATAGACTAAGAAAAATCGGGTCATTAGTATTATTCAGCGGCGCAGCTCTTTCCGAAATCTGCATGAATCTACACCTGTTAGGTCTTTCTAAATATTTCACTGCTGTCCATAGTACCCACGATACGAATGACATGATTCGTCCGTTTAATAAACAGTATGTGCTTATCGACGATAGTCACAATATCGTAAAGTTAGAATTAATCGATCCAGCATATCAAGAAGATCGATTGATCATGGTCTCGCCTTATTACGGGGTGCACAGAGATACCGACGCAGAATTAATATATAATCTTGTGGTCGACGCATTGGCTATTA
>JACCDP010445478.1_pt1 | contig 20663 bp, 19 predicted proteins | sample 7445841 | NCBI WGS metagenome assembly JACCDP01 (sample SAMN15323441, study PRJNA562643) | freshwater metagenome | isolation source: river surface water | place: USA:Blue River Watershed | collected 2017-08-17
CTACAACGCCGCCCGCTGGCTGCTGGACCTCTACCATGTGGAAGACCCTGTCACGATGCTCGAGGGCCTACAGGTGATGGAGTCAGCCGCGCTGGAGGAGCTGAACCGAGATGGCTGACAACGCGACCCGGCTGAAGATTCAGGCCAGTGTTGAGGGCATCCAAGGATTCGACAATCTGAAGCGGTCGCTGCAGGGGTTGGCGCAGCAGGCGGGCGCAACGCACCAGGATCTGTTCAAGCTCAACGCCGCCTACGAGAAGCTGAAGAGCGCCAGCGATGGCAGCATCAACAGCATGCGGCTGCAGGTCCAAGCGCTGACGCAGCTGCGGGAATCGGTCGCTCCTGGCACTCTGCTGTTTGACAGGTACGGGAAAGAGATTGAGCAAGTCAATGCAAAGCTGCAAGCAACGGCACAAATCGGCAAGGTAGTCGTTTCTGAGCAGGAAAGGCTAAACGCAGCTTACGCTCAAGCAAGGCAAGGTGGAGATAACACGATAAAGGCTATCAATGCGCAGATTTCTGCGCTTTCTAGCTTACGAAATAGCACGGAGATTACGAAAGATGAGTTTCGTGAGTACGGCATTGAACTCGGCAGGCTACAGGCGCAGCTGAAAAGAGTCAGCACCGTCCCACAGATTGGTGCCCTTGGAGAGCAGCAAGGACAAGGCGGCAATACGATTGCAAATCTGCGCGACCAGATTGCATCGCTGACTCAGCTAAAAGAGCAGGCAACGGTCGGAAGTCAAGCGTTCAACGCCTATGACGCTTCGCTGCAGAAACTGCAAGCAAGGCTCAAGGCTATTACCGCAATTCCCGAGCCAACAATTTTCTCGCCAAGAACACTGGCGATTCTGAAACAAGTTGACGGAATCAAAGGGTTTGACAACCTAAAGCAATCGCTGCAGGGGTTGGCGCAGCAGTCCGTTGGCACTGATCAGGATCTCAAGAAACTCGCCGGTGCCTATCGGCAGCTCAAGCAGAGCGGTGATGGCACGATCGCCGGGATGCGATCTCAGGTTCAGGTGCTGACGCAGCTGCGGGAATCGGTCAAGGCTGGGACAGCAGACTTCCGTGCATACAGCACCGAACTTCGACAGGTTCAGGCGAGGCTCAATGCCGCCAGCGGCGCAGCACCTGCTGCCGCAGGCGGCGGTGTCGGCGCGGGGCTGATCGGCGGCCTGACGGCCAGGGTGGCAGCGCCACTGGCGGCCGTTGCGGGGGTAGGGGCCGTCGCCGCGGCCGGCATAGACGCCGAGGCTCAGCAGGTGCGTCTCAAGGCCCTGACAGATCAATTTGGCGAATACAACCAGGCGCAACAGTCCGCGGCGACGATCGCTGGCACTTTGAGACTATCAACCGCCGAGGCCCAAAAAGAGTTTTCCAATCTCTACGCGGCATTGAGGCCTTCTGGTTTTACTATTCGCGAATTAGAGGACGCGCTGATTGGATTTAGCGCTGCGGCGCGAAATAGTGGCGCAACGGCGCAGGAGACCGCAGGGGCCGTGCTTCAACTCAAGCAAGCGCTAGCAAGCGGCAGACTTCAGGGTGAGGAATTGCGTGCAATTCGCGAGCAAGCGCCATTGGTTGCGCAGGCGATTGCAAGGGAGATGAAGATTAGCATTGGTGATCTGAAAAAGGCCGGAGAAGAAGGAAAGATAACCACCGAGATAATGCTTAAGGCATTGTCAAAGCTACGCGACACGCAGCTCGGCAAGCTCAATCAGCAGTTCAACACTGCACAGCAGGCGGCCTACGATCTTGGCAATGCGTTCAAGGACGCCAGCGCAGAGCTGTTTAAGTTATTTGGTCCAACAGTCGTTGCTGGGTTGAAAGCTCTCACGGCAGCGCTCAACTTAGCCGGCGCCGCAGCAAAAAATCTCAGCGGCTCAAGATCGGATGAGCAAAGGGCAGCCGAGGAATCACTTAAGCTCTATCCTGGTCAATTCCAGGGATTTCAAAGGGCCGAGTACATCCGCAATCGCAAAGGTCAACTGCAGCAAACTCGTCAACTTCTGGAATCAGGCAGCAGCTTGACGACTACGGTTGGTGGTGTTGTCTATGATAATCGCACCGGTCAACCAATCTCTGCGCAGCGTGCGCGTGAGCTGCAGTCGATGGAAAGGGAGGCAAGGGGTGGCGGCCTGACTCCCGAGCAGATCAAGATTAGGGAAGATGCCAGGCAAGAGCGGCTTGCGAATGAGAGGGCTGCAGCGGCTGCTGGGAAGGGGAAAGAGAAGAAGATGAAGCAATCGGCTGGAACGATTATCGAATACCTGACGGGTGATCCTTCGTCCAAGTATTACGAACCAAGAGGCCATGGTGGGGCGAATTACCATGAGCATCTTGCATTCCAGACAACGCAGCAGCGCGATCTTGCGATGCGTGCATTGCGTGCCGAGGGAATCCAGATCGGATCCGTTGAAGGAGGTCGTCACGCACCAGGCAGCTACCATTACAGCCGTCAGGCATTTGACGTTCCTGCAGCGCAGGTTCCTGTGGGGCAAGAGCCGGGTCTATCTGCTCGCGTGAGGCAGATCCTCGCCCGTGCCGGCTTCACTGGAAAGGGCATGGAGGGGTTGACCAGCGAAAAAACGCTGGCGGAATCATCGGCTGAAATCTCAATCAAGGAGCTTCAGAAGGCGCAGCGCCTTGCCGAACAACGCCAAAAAGACCAGCAAGAATACTCCACCCAACTCCGCGAAGATCGAGATACCACAAAAGCCATAAACGAAGAGCTACAGCTGCAGCGTGATCTCAGAGCGGCGGCCACCGATTCAGAGAAGATCCGCGCACAGTACGCGCTTGACTATTTCAACACCTACCAGAGCCTGACGAAAGAGGTCGAAGGCATGGTGGATCCCATGTCAATCCTGCAACGGATACAGGCTGTTGATGCTGACATGGCCGAGCGCTATAAGGAGGGGCTTAAGGAGATCGCAGCGATTGAGAATGAGCGTGCAATGCAGCTCAGTTCTCAGCAATGGCAAGACCAACAAGTCACCCTAGCCGCCACGCTCAGCGACTACTACAGCCAGCAATCTGAGAAGCTGCAGGAACAGAACGAGCTGGCCGGCAGCCTGGCCCAGACGATCGGCCAGGGCATGCAGCAGGCGTTCAGTCTTGCGATCCAGGGTGCCGAGAACCTGGGGCAGAGCCTGCAGGAGCTGGGCGCGACGGTGCTGCGGGACATCGCGCAGCAGCTGATCCAGATTGCGGTCATTGCGCCGGTGATCAAGGCGATCAGCGGCATCGGCGGTGGTGGCGGCATCGCACCGATCTCCCCCGGCATCAACGCCCTCCCCAGCGGCAACTTCAGCCAGTTCTTCGCTCCCGCGGCCGGATCGTTCGCGGCCGGGCTGCCATCCGCTGCGATCACCCCATTCCAAGGCGGCAACCCTTTCAGCTTCGCCACCGGCGGCATCATGACCCCCCAGGGCCCGGTGCCCCTGCGCACCTATGCCCGCGGCGGGATCGCAACGGCCCCGCAGGCGGCGATCTACGGGGAGGGCTCCACCCCCGAGGCCTTCATCCCCCTGCCCGATGGCCGCCGGGTGCCGGTGGCCCTGAAGCAATACCCCGGCATCCCTGGCGCCAGCGGCGCCGGAGGCCAGTTCGAGTCCACCGATCAGGTGGTCCAGCGGCTGGTCGAGACCGCTCGCCAAGAGTCCACCGCCCGGGCCGCGGCCGTCGCCGCCAGCTCGCCGGATGGCACGGTGCGAATCAAGGTGGAGACGACTCGGATCAACTCGGTGGACTATGTGACCGCCGAGCAGGCCGAGGCTCTGGCCCAGGCCGCCGCGACCCGCAGCACCGCCCGCCAGCAGCGGGCCCTGCAGTCCAGCCCAGGGGCCCGCCGGAGCCTGGGGATCTGATGGACCACGACATCTCCGAGGGCGTCTACGTGCAGCTGCTGACCCGCGACGGGGCCCCGACGGGCTATGCGTTCCAGCAGTTCCACACCGGCGAGACCCGCACCTACCAGGGAGTGGACTACATGCACGCCGGCTTCGCCTACTCAGGCGCGACGGTGGACCTGGGCTTCCCCAACGCCGAGGCCGTGCTGGCGTTCAACGCCGACGTGCTGGGCCTGAACATCTGGAAGCAGGCGGCCGATGATCTGTGGATCGCCAAGATCCGCACCGTCTGGCTGGATCCTGTCACCCTTGACGAAACGGGGATCGAGATGATCGACACCTACGCGATCACCGCCTATGTGCAGGATCTGCAGCAGGTCTCGGTGACCCTCGGCAGCCCGCTGGATGCGATCGGCGGCGACTGGCCCCGGCGGGTGCTGACGCAGGCGATGGTCGGCGCTCTGCCTCCAAGCGCAGACATGAGGTTCTGATGCTGGGGAAGCGCCGCCACCGCATGCTGCTGCCGATCGATCGGCAGATCATGACCGCCCTGGGCCTGAGCGAGGCGCAGTACCGGCAGTTCCATCTGGAGCAGGAGCGGCTGAGCCGGCTGCGGCCGGTGGAGGGACCTGTGGCGGTTGCACTGGTTCCGATCCTGATCAACCTCGCCATCTCGGCCGTCCTGTCGGCCGCGGCCTACCTGCTGGCGCCCCGCCCGCGCCTGAAGCAGCGCAACGCCCCCCGCCCGGGCGAGCTGCGGCAGGAGCAGCAGCAGGGCCAGCAGCTGGTCTCTAGGACCGAGTTCGCCCCGAAGCAAGGCATCTCAAGCACCCAGGACACCGTCGAGCTGGGCGCCACGATCCCGGTGGTCTGGGCCCACCGCGAGACCATCAACGGCATCACCTACGGGGGCGTGCGCGTCAACTGCCCGCTGCTGTGGAGCCAGATGGTCAGCCTCGGCGGTTCGCAGATGCTGCGGGCCGTCTACCTGGTCGGTGAGGCCCCGATCACAGGCATCGATCCCCAGCAGTTCGCGTTCGGGGAGAACCTACTGTCCGCCTATGACCTGGGCGCCGCAGGCGAGAGCAGCGCGAGGGTGACGATCTATCACCGTCCGGGCGGCGGCCGGATTCGCGCGACCGACCGCATCGCGGGCCGGCTGGCCGCGAATGACCCTGGCAATGCCGAGACCGCTGGTGCTGGCGACGTGTTCCAGGTGCGGGGGCTGAACAATCAGCATGTGCCGGCGACGTGCTACAGCTACCAGCCCAGCAGCCAGACGGCGTTCGGCGTCTACGCCCCGATCGGCAACGGTTTGGCGTACCGGGTGAATCCGCAGATCCGCCCGATCACGCAGGCGAACCTCAAGACGCCGAAGGATGAGAACCTGGTCAAGCAGGGGATCAGCATCATCGTCTGCAGCCGCGACAACGCCGCGACGGCGCAACGTGAGAAGTCCGACGCGATCAGCTCGAGCCGCTGCGGGCTGACGGCCCACCGGCGGGGCGGCAGCAGCGTGACCGACAACACCCTGCTGGTCGACGACGAGGTCGACATGCAGATCGACGCCGGCACCGACGCCGGAGGATTCTTCGCCAGCGGCGACTACTCCGAGGGCAAGGGAGACATCGGCTCAGCCGTCGCTGGCCGCCAGCGGGCGTGGGATGACGCGATCGTCGTGGGGGAGCTGTATCGGATCGGTTCGGCGGTGTGCGTCTGCTCAGGACGCAGCCCGTCCGATGACGTGTTTCGCTCGGACGTGGACCAGCAGCCGATCGGCGGCGGGATCAGCGTGACCGCGACGTTCCGGGTGGTGGAATCCGGCACGGCGGACTTCCCCGGCACCGGCGGCACCAGATCTGGCACCGCGGCGCCGCATGTGCTGCGGATGGCCAGGGCAACCGTTGCGATCCCGCAACCGGCGCAGGTGATCGAGCTGGGCATCCGCTCCACCGTCGGGATCCGGGTGGCGGGCCTGATGAACTTCCGCGACGCCATGCCCTACGGAGAGGTCGACGGCCGCGCCTGCGACTACTACAACCTGTCGCAGCTACCAGCCCAGCAGATCTTGCGGGTGACGCAGTATCAGTCCGGCACGATCACCCAGATCGAGACCCGCTACGCATTCTGGCGGCTGCGCTACCGAATCGCCGGCAGCACCAGCGGCTGGTCCAGCTTGCCACAGCTGTTCGGCGTCAGCGGCAGCACGCAGCAGGCGCAGTTCAACTTCCTGCGGATCGAGTTCCCGACCCGCCAGCGATGGGAGGTGCGCCTGGACCCGGTGAGCGGCTGGGAGGTGCGCAGCGGCACCGCCGGCGGCGACCTGATCGTCATCGATGCGCGGCTGTCGTCGCTGCAGACCGTCGGCGATGGGTCGGTGGTGGTGCGCGTCGCCGGGGAGTATGTGCAGCGCCAGGCGGCCACATTCCAGATGCCCTGCACCATCAACACCCGCGGCGGGATCGGGATGCCGAACGTTGACGGCGGCAACTACGTGGACGAATGGGCCCGCCTGGCGGAGCAGTTCGTCTACGACGAGATCACGACCAGCGCCAGCAGCCCCGAGCACGAGATCACCTACGTCAACGTGATCGACACGGCGCCGACGACGCCGACCTATCCGGACATGACGCTGGTGGGCATCAACATCCGCAGCGGCGACGAGGCGCAGCAGCTGGGGCAGCTGAGCGTCTACGTGAACGACGGCCCTTACGCCAGCCACTCATTCCCGGCCCTGCTGGCTGCCGGGCTGCTGAACCAGCGCTATGGGGTGGGATCGATCCTGAGCCCGCTGCAGGTCGACGAGGCGAGCTTCGATGCGGCATCAAGCTGGACCAGGGATCGCGGCTACTTCTGGGACGGCGCCCTACCGAAGCCCGTCAACATCCGCACCTGGGGCAACGACACGGCGGCCCTGTTCCTGCTGGACCTGATCACCCGCAACGGCGTGAGCTATCTGCAGCCGGCGGTGTTGTTCGGTGAGCCGGAGCAGATCACGGGCCTGTTCAACGCCGGCAACATCGTCGAGGGCAGCTTCAAGCTGAGCTACCTGGACCAGGCCGAGCGCCAGCCGGTGCGGGTGTCGGTCAAGTGGCGGGAGGAACGCCGGGCCGAGGGCGACGGCAGCAATCGGGGCCTGTTCCCGGTGACCCGGGAGGTGACGGTCCGCGAGATCGGGGTGAGCGAGACGGCACCGCTCGAGGTGATCGACATGAGCGACTTCTGCACCAGCGAGCGGCACGCGATCGACGTGGCCAAGCTGAAGTGCCGCATGAAGCGGCTGGTGACCCACCAGGTCACGTTCGAGACGATCCCGCAGCAGGCGACGCTGAGCCCGGGCCGCTGCTGCCGCCTGGCGATGGAGACCGTCGCCTACGAGACCGCCCGCAACGGCGCCATCCTGGCGGACGGCACGATCGTCAGCAGCGAACCGATCGCCGACGGCACCTATGACGCGCTGCTGTGGAATGGCAGCAGCCAGACCCAGGAGGTGGGGCTGGTCATCCTCGGCGGCCGCGCCGTGAACCAGGGCCAGGCGGTGTTCTGCCTGGCGGAGCGCAACGCGACGGAGATGACCTACAAGGTCCAGTCCATGGCGTTCAACGATGCCGGAAACATCGCGGTGACGGCCCTGCACTGGCCAACCGATGACGATGGCCTGTCGCTGATCTCCGACGGGTTCGACGTGGCGCAGAACTGGGTCATCGAGGGCGCGATCGGTTCGACCGATGCGCCGGGGACGATCACCGCGAGCTTCACTGGCGTCACGATCACCGGGCCCTCGACCCTGACCGTGAATGTGGCCGGCAGCTATGCGGCGGTGGTGTCCGGGACCGGGACGGGCTTCACCTACAGCTGGACCGGCGCGGGTCTGACGTTCGGGACGCCGACGGCGGCATCGACGACGATCACGGCCAGCAGCAGCGGCAGCAAGACCGCCAGCTGCGCTGTGACGCGAGGCGGGGTGACGATCACCGACACGCACCCGATTCTGGCGGTGGCCGCGCCGACGAGCACCACAATCGGGACCGTGACGATCACCGGCAGCACGACCGGCACCAGCCCGGCGACGATCACATCGACCGCTGGGATCAGCGGCACGGCGACCGACCTGGTCTACAGCTGGACGGCCCCGGTGATTCCGGTGGGCGGGACCGTCAGCTGGAGTTCCACGAACGAGGCGAGCGCGACGGCGGTGTTCACCGGCGCCGGCACGTACCAGCTGGCGTGCCGGGTGACGAGCTACGTGGCGACCGATCGGATCGTCGACAAGGCGGTGACGTTCAACCTGAGCACCGACACCGCGACCGCGACGGCCCATGGGTTCGCCGTCGGCGACCAGGTGACGTTCACCGCGACGAGCGGCGACCTGCCGACGGGGCTGCTGCAGCAGACCACCTACTGGGTGCGCAGCGGCGGCCTGACGGCAGATGAGTTCACGGTGGCATCAGAGCCTGGGGGTGCGTTGCTGGCGCTGTCTGGCACCGCCAGCGGGTCGTATCGGGTGACCAGACTGGGCAAGTCGGACCTGCAGCAGGTGGTGATCTCATGAGCGTGGCATTCCCTGCGATCCGCCCGGCAGACCGGCAGTTCACCCCGCCGTCGGTGCCGGTGACCGAGACCCGCAGCGAATCGGGACTGACGTTTCGGCGACGCCGCGGCAGCCTGGCGGTGGATGCCGCCCTGGCCCTGCGGTTCGACGCCCGGCCGGTGGCCGACTGGGTGGCGATCGAGGCGGCCTGGCTGGCGAGCGGCAGCGGGATGGAGGAGCTGCTGCTGCCGGCCGAGATCTGGGCGCCCGGCGTCGCACCGGAGCTGCCGGGGCTGCAGTGGCGGTTCATCCCCGACCGGCCGCCACAGAAGGCCGAGCCGCGGGAGCTGATCGGGCGGGTGAACATCACGGTGGAGCTGCGAGCCGTAGCGGTGTGACAGTCACGGCACTGGCATAGGGGTGGTGGGCTGTAGCTGGTGTGAGGGTAGGGTCTGGGGTGTTGAGCTTCCCCGACAAATCATGAATGAATGGATCACCGACCGCCTGCCGACGGCGGAGGATGCGGACAGGGATGGCGACGTCAGAATCCGCTACGAGATAGGCGGCGCACCTGAAGATGGCGTGTATGCCCATTACTCCGTGGTCGTCCCTGGCCAGCCGTGGTGGAGCCACAAAGCTGCCGCCCGTGCCGCCCAGCCCACCTCACGGCCTGCGCCGGCCCCGGCCCGCGTGGTGACGGCGATGGCGGCTACCCAGTATCGGGTCTTTGTCGCCTGTAGTGATGGCACGATGTGGGACTGGCCCCCCGCCGGTGGCGAATGGAGGCAACTCCCCTCCATCCCCCAGGAGGCCCCCGATGCTTGAGCTTTACTGCTGGGCCGGCGCATTCACCGCGATGAGCGTCGTGCGGCCCCACGAATGCCGCGAGCCTCTCGAATGGGCTGCCGCCTTGATCGCTGGGGCCGTCTGGCCCCTGTTGATCGCCGTGCGCCTCACCCTCTGGGTACGCCGTCGGCGGAGGGGGAGGGGGTGATGGCCCGCACCATTGAGCTGCGCTTCCAGGTTCGCGACCACGGCGAAAAGCGCATCAAGATCACGCCGGCATGGGCCGGCAAGGGCATCGCCATCCACAAGCCGATCAGGTTTGATTCAGACGATGGCCAGTTTTACTTGCAGGAGGCTCAGGGAGTGTGGCGACTGAGCCACATCAACTCCGGCATGTCGCTGGGCAGCTGCATGGGCAACCTAGACCGCGCCAAGAGCTTCGCCCGAGCGTGGGACGGCGAGTTTGCCGCGCTGCAGTCGGGTGCCGACATGGCGCCTGATCGCATGAAGGCCTGGAAGGCCGTGGTCCAGGAGATGCACGTCGAGCCGCCGCGGAAGCCCCGCCAGCCCGCGATCCGCCGCGGTCGGGAGGTGGCGTGATGGGAGAGTCGAAGCGCAGGAAACAGATGCTCGGCGATCTCTATTGGACGCCGGAAGCCAGGAACAGTCGCCTTGTTGTTATCAAGAGATCTGTGCAAGCGAAAAGCGATGCCATTGCGCTGGCGAGAATCAAAGAAGCCATGTCGACGGGGCAGCCCGTAACTCTGATAGGTTCGGCGCTTGCTCGCCCATTGGCTGCCGCCGCTGGCATCCAGTGGCTGCATGAGATGCCAATGGGGGAGTCAATCCCTAGCTGCATCGCATGGGATCCTGAACTGGCGGCTCAGGGTGGCCCAATGCTCCCTGCGTACCGCGACCATGGCATTGTCGTATTAGGCGCAGGGTCTGCTGAATTCATCGAGGATGCACTTGAGGAGATGGTGAACAAACCATGACCACCAATCCACAACCCCCCATCTTCTGCATCAACGACCATTTCGGCTGCATCGGCCGCTTCTGGTGGGTCAACACCATCCAGCAGCCGAGCCAGGCATGGAATCCGATGCTGTTCCCCATCTGGGGTGCGGTTCGGTGGTTTCGGGGGTGACCGCGATTCAGCCGCTACCCTGACCCTATCCCCTCCAGCCGCCCTGATGGCCGTCCTGACCTCACGCGACGCCGAGGTGCGCCTGGACGGCATCGGGATTGCCAAGGCCCGCGACATCTCGCTGCAGCTGTCCTCCGAGACCCCGGAGGACACCGCCCTGGGCGACACCACCCGCAGCTACGTCTACGGCCTGCGGGCCTACTCCGGGTCCATGACCCTGCTCTATGACCGCAGCAGCCCCGTCAGCCAGCTGCTGCAGCAGCAGATCACGACCGATGACACCATCCGCGATCTGGAACTGATCCTGCTTGACCGCAACATCCGCGGGCCCGTCCTGTTCCAGAACACCGGCATCTCCACCAGCGTCGGCGACGTGGTCAGCTGCCAGGTCAGCGTGGTCTTCAATGCCATCAGCGGGACGGTCTGATGAGCCTGCTGGGCACCGGCGGGGAGATGGAGCTGAGCCGTGAGTGGCCACCTCTCACGGTGCTCACCGATGCCCGCTTCGACAACGGCCGCCTGTGGCTGGCCCAGCCGGGTTTCTGGCCTGGCGATCGAGTGATCATCTCCTGTGCCCGCGGGCTGCCGATCGACGCCAACCTCAACGGCTACGCCGACTGCCCCGATGGCCACCGCCACTGGGGCGGCCTGGGCACCGCTGGGCCCGCAACGGCGCACCGGACCGACGACGCCGGCCCCTACTGGGCCGCCAGCGACGCCGCGGCCTACTGGGAGGCGCCGGCGACGACTGGCCTGACTCAGCAGCTGACCTGCTACGCCGGCCGCGACACACTGGGCCGGCTAGCGTTCTACGACTCCGAAATCAACGGCGTGAACGGTGGCACCACTGGCCGGCTGCCACTGGCTGGCGTGGCGTTCGGTGCCCTCGTGCTGGCCCCCTACGCCGCTGAGGCGGCCTATCAGGCGGCCCTGCTGACCCTGGCTCAGTCGGTGCTTGCGGTGCTGCCCCTGGCGGAGCCGGAGCTGCCTGCCGATCAGGTCGCCACCATCCCCTCGGCCGCGGCCGGCACTGAGCTGATCGGATGGAAGCTGCAGGCCCAGCTGGCCCGCTGGACCCTGGACCAGGAGGCCGCCACGGCTGACACCACCGCCCTGGCCGAGCCCTACGGGGATTCAGTGAAGGCCTTGGTGCGCGGCAGCGGCACCCTGCAGTTCGACCTCGAGCGCAGCTACCGGGCCGGCAGCCAGGATTCGACGGCCCTGCTGCGGCTGGTGATGATGCTGGACCGCGGCTGCCGGTGCCGGGCCCGGTTCTACCTACACCGCGAGCGGCCGGCGGAGACACCCGGGGGCAACCCCTGCCGCGATCCACGGCTGGGCGGTGCGCTCTGGTATGAGGCCGACCTGCTGCTGGCCCGCACCGGCGTCGAGACCGGCGCGAGGGAGCTGATCAGCGGCAGCGCGGCGTTCCTGGTGCTCGGGGAGACGCAGCTGCGGATGGGCTAGAATCTGCGCGTGGGAAGTGGCAGGTCTGATGGGCGTGGTGGCCTGTCAGGCCTTTTTTCTTGCCTCGCTACGCTGAGGGCATGACCCTGTCGGCGCAGCGGTGACGACTATCAAGAAGGCGGCCGAGGCCGGCAGCTGGCCCCTCGCCACCAGCCAGGCCGACGTCAAGGCTCAGCTCACCGCAATGCTGGATGGGCTGCGGCAGCTGCTGGGCAATGCCAACATCCTCGCGGGATCGGGGGAGCTGAACGATCCGCTCAACGCTCCGTTCCAGCTCTACGTCAATCCCTATATCGGATCGGACGCTTTCGCCGCTGGATCGTTCGCGTCCTACGACCCAGATCCGTCGGGCACCAATCCGACGACGGCGAACATTGACGCCAAGATCCGCCGAATTGACAACCAGCGGCTGACGTGCGGCTACAGCGAGATGCGGCCGTTCAAGACCATCAACCGGGCCCTGATTGAGGCGGGGCTGATCACCAGCAAGAGCTGGTTCAACTACAGCCAGGAGGCTGCCCATCTGGATTGTGTCAGCATCCGCCTGTCGGCTGGCGTCCACACCCTCTACAACGATCCCGGCAACACCGGCACCACGCCTGCCGTCTGGGCTGACGGCAAGGTGCCAACCATCGCCGAGCTGATCGGGTTCAACCCGAACGAGGGCGGCTGCATCATGCCCCGCGGCTGCACCATGTGGGCGCCGGACTATCGGAAATGCAGCATCCGCCCGAACTACGTCCCTGCCGACGCCGACGAGGCCTACAGCGAGGCCGGCGGGGTGGCAACGATCACGAATCGCAGCTGCATGTTCCGCACGACCGGGACTGGCTACACGTTCGGCTACACCCTGATGGACAAGCTGGGCAGCACCAGCAGTCACCACCTCCTCTCGGGCTATGAGTTCGCATCTGAGGCACAGCTGACGGGCTTCTACGGCAGGATCAACACCGCCCTGGCGCCGAATGGCAACGGGTCGGCGGCCCTGCTGGTCGCCAGGACGTCAGAGCACCAGATCGTCGGCCCGATCAGCGGCAGCCCGTCGGAGGCGTGGGATACCGTCGGGTCGGCGTCGTTCTACATCCTCAACGTCGGCATCAGGACGGTCCGGGGCCTCTGCGGGGCCCTCATGGACGGCAGCAAGGTCACAGGCCTGCGGTCCATGGTGACGGCCCAGTTCACGAACACCAGCAACCAGAAGACCCTCAGCTGCTGGCAGATCTACGCGGATGGCAGCTGGGCGACGCCCGCGACCTATCAGGCGCTGATTGATTCATCGCCGGACTCGCGGCGGATGAAGCCCGGCCGGCGGTCGTTCCACATCCGCGTCATCAATGGCGCTTTCGTCCAGGAGGTGTCGGTGTTCAGCATCGGCGCTGGTGTCCACAACTGGGTGCAGACCGGCGGCGAGCTGGACTCGACCAACGGCAACACCAGTTTCGGTGGCATCACCGCCCTGGCTGAGGGGTACCGGTCGGCGGCATTCCCGATCGACAAGAGCTGGACGCTCTCAGCGTTCCGCGTGCCCCTGCGGCCTGACGCGAAGGCCCCCGCGATCCGGCGGATCTTCCTCGGCACCGTCAGCAGCGCCACCTCCGGCGCCATCACCCTGTCGGCTGCACTGGATCCGGCTGTGCTCGAGTCCTTCACCCTGCGGCCCGACTCCTACATCTGGGTCGAGAATCCCCAGGGCCCCGACTGGCGGGCTCAGCTGGCCAACCCGTCATGGAGTGCCGGCAGCCCGACCATCATCAACATCGCAGCGGCCCTGGCCGATGAGAACGGCGCCGCTGGCGGCTCAAGCGTCAATGGCCGCCGGGTCTACATCCGTCGCATCGCCGACAACCGGACGAAGGAGGAGCGCCGGCTGGTGCTCAAGCTCGCAAACACCACCAACGCCAGGACCCCGCAGCGGCACCAGATCCTGCAGCTGGATCCAACCCGTGCTGGCGTCAGCGGCGCCCTGCCGGCAGCCACGACCTTGGCGGTCACCTCGACCACGGCGACAACCCCCGTGGGTGCCGGCGTGCTGCGGTCGGCGCTGATCTCCCTGCGGCGCTCCAACCCCGACCAGAACTACGCCAACAGCACCTACTACCGCAAGGGCACGGTGGTGAAGCACGCCAACAAGCACTGGGCGGCAGTTGAGGATCTGACGACCGCGACTGCCAGCCCGGACCCCGCGCTGTGGTCCGAGTGCTACGTGGGGATGCCGGAGGCGTTCAACGCTGAGGACCCATTCGCCAACGAGGCCCCCAGCCTGGTGTTCGACGACGACGCAAGTGGCACTGAGGCATCAACGACCCTCGGCTGGAACTGGTCGACCGCCTTCACCAGCAGCTCAGCAACGGCCGCGGTGTGGCTGCGGACCCAGTACCGCTCGGGCGTCGACTACCTGGCCGCCCATGCCCTGCTGGTGGCCCTGGGCCTCAGCTCGGCGGATGCTCACACCGCTCTGGCTCCGCAGCTCGAGGCCAGCCGCCTGCGCGATCCGGCGTCATCGTCTGATTTCCCGGTGGCGCCCGCCGGAGGCCTGGCGACCGGCCGCGCCAACTATCCGGTGGAGTTCCGCCGGCCCTCGACCCTGGCGATGGCGCCGCATCGCACCGCATGGTCGGGCTGGGGCAACTACTCGACGGCCCTGCCGCAGGTCCAGCAGGACATGGCAGCTCGCAACCGGTTCAGCTACCTGTTCACCAACAGCGGCGGTGGGTTCGTCGCCTGCGATGGCACCCAGGAGGACATGCTGCGGTTCACGCCCGCCGGCCTGGAGGACCTGACGACCGGCGAGGTGGCGCAGGTCGGCGACATCGGGGCTCCGGACGTGGCGATCGGATCCTCGACCACGTTCAGCGGCACCATCATCGATTCTGTGTTCCAGGGCGTGATGGACTTCACCGGCGCGACGCTGCAGGGCTTCCCGCTGGCCAACAGCTCAACCGCTGGCCTGATTGAAACCGCGACGATCGCCGAGGTGCTGACCGCCATGACGACGGTGGGCACAGGCGGCCTGGCGATCACGACCGATGCCATGCCGGCCGCGATGCGATCCAATGCTGTCGACCTGGGATCTGCCACGGCGCTCGATCTGAGCCTGGGATCGTTCTTCTTCCGCACCGTCAACGGCAACGTGACATTCACGTTCACGAATGTTCCGGCCAACGGCATCACTCTGTTCCTGTTCGAGTTCCTCTACACCTCCGGCACAATCACCTGGCCGGCGATCCTGTGGGCCGACGGAACGGCGCCAACTCTTGTGGCCGGCTACACCTACACCGTCGCCTTCTACACCAGGAATGGCGGCACCACCTGGCGCGGCAGCCGCCCCACCATCTGGACCTGATGAGCCTCAACGCCCGCCGACATTTTGCCGTCAGCTCTGGAATGACGGCCAGCAGCATCATCGCTGATGCTTCATTCCGATTCGACTTCAATACTGGCACGATCAATGATCTGGTCAGCAACACAAACGTGCTGACGGTGACGAGGCCGTATGAGAAGTATCACCTCAGCAGCAGCAAGCGTTACACCAGAACAGCCGCTGGCACCGTGGTCTACGACCATGACAGCAACGGCAACAAGCTCGGTGTCCTGCTTGAGGGGCAGTACGGGCAAAGGTTCCAGGGAATCAGGTACAGCAATCGCTTCGCTGGAACTGGCGGATGGGAGGCCCCGAACGTTGCATGGGGCGGCAATCAGGGCGCAGGCGGCGGCGGCTATCTGAAGGGCTGCACCATCACCGGCGGTTTTCCGGGCCCGATTGACGGGCTGGAGAACACGGCCGGATACCAGGCCAGCCGATTGATGCTGGACACGTCCTATGGGCATCACTACATCGGCAAGTTCGGCCTGTGGAACATCTCAACCTATCAGTCGTACACCATCGCTATCAAGGGATTTGGCGACACGGCCAACCATGCGGTAAGGATTGAATCAGCGGGATCCGGCACTGAAGGCGAAGGCGCAATCTGCATCACCCTTGACCTGCAGAATGGGCAGATCCTGGACTTTCGGACTGCCATCTCCAGCGGCCAGGAGAGGCTGATCGCTTATCCGCACATCCGAATCACGCAAGACGGCTGGTTGCTGGTTTCATTTCAGGTCGGCAATAACTTCCTTTCGGGCGGCGGGACCAGCTACTCGCAGCCGCGAATCCGCATCGTCAGGAAGATTGGTAACAGTGTGGTTTATCCGGCCGAGCAATTCTTCGGAGATGGCGCCAGCGGCGTCTACCTGTTCGGCTTCATGCGTGAGTACAACCAGCTGCTGCCCAGCAGCTACGTCCATTCCGACGGCCCGGTCAGCCCGATCAGCCGCCCATCCGATGGCCTGTCCTGGACCCTGCCAAACCCGATCAATCCCAACCTGCGCGCGGTGTTCGTTGAGGTGTTCGGCCACGTTGACACGTCCAGCCTGCTGACCCTGGACGACGGCACTGCATCTGGCAGCACCTTCGCCGGGAACTACATCGACCTGCAGGCCCAGGCCAGCCAGTACCGAGTAGCGATGCGCCGCAATTCCGGCACTGAGTTCCTGGCCGCGGCTGGTATGGCCCCGGCAGTCATCACGACCGGATCATGGACGGGGGTGTACCAGGGCCCCCGCGCCGGGGCGGGATTGCTGCCAACCCGTCAGCGGTTCGTGGTGTCATGGAACAGCTCTACCGTGTCCGCCCTGGCGGGCGGTGGGCCCGGCACCCAGCAGATCTCGCATGACCTGGGAGGGCTGCCGACGATCTCCCGACTGATGATCGCCCAAGGCAACAACGGCCACACCAACGTCCCGATCGCCCGAGTGATCGGCTGGAACCGCGAGCTGACCGGCCTCGAGCAGTTCACCCTGATGTCCGCACGATGATCATCTACAGGCTGGAGCCAACACCGGCGCCGATCACCATGGAACAGCTGCAGGCCGAGAATCCGAGGACGTGGTTCCCTGCATTCCCGACAGCCGAAGATCTGCTGCCGTTCGGCGTGGTCATGGTCCATCCCACGAGCCCGCCGCCGCACAGCTTGGCGGATGGGTCCTACACCTGCGAGATCGTTCAGTCCGAGACTGGCGACTGGGTCCAGGCCTGGACGTGGGTGCCGAACCCTGATCTCAGTAGCCTGTCCACAGAGCCAGGCTGAGTCAGTGGACGCCGAGCGCATCAACCACCTGGACCTGCTGCGCGAGGTCGTGGCGGTGCGGACGCTGGTTGACCGGCTGGTCACCGACATGAGCGAGCTGCGGCAGCAGCTGGGCGAGCCCGAAAATGGCATCTATGCCCGCCTGAATCGGCTGGAGCAGTCCCGAGCGCAGCTGATGCTGGTGGCCGTGCTGAGCGGCCTGGTGCTGCCCGTGCTGGTCACTGTGGGCATGGATCGGGCCTTTCCTAGAGTGGATGCAGCCCCTGCTGCGGTGTCGCACCCATGAGCAACGTCAGCCTGACCGACCTGGTCGAAATCGTCCTGGCGCTCCACGGCGCTGCTGTTCTGATCGTCAACCTGACGGACACTCCGAAGGACGACGACCTGGTCAGCCGGTTCTATCGCGCCATCGAACTGTTCGCCGGCCTTGTGACCCCCCTAGCCAAGCGATGAGCAGCCAACTGGTCGACGCGGCACGGTTCACTCCGAACCCGCCGGAGCCGCATCAGGCCGCGGCATGGAACTGGCTGCATGAGCAGCTGACCCCCGAGCAGCTCGCCAGGTTCTTCGAGCTGTTCCGGGCGGCCCCGCTGCCGAAGCCGGCCGACGATCCGGCGGTGAAGCTCGCCCTGCCGCTGATCCGGGAGTTCGAGGACTGCGAGCTGAAGGCGTACCCCGACCCTGAGACCGGCGGCGACCCCTGGACGATCGGCTGGGGCAACACCACTCATTTCGATGGCACCCGCGTCAAGCCGGGCGACACCATCACCCAGGCGGTCGCCGATCAGATGCTCGACACGTTCGTGCGGTTCACCGTCGCTGGCGGACTGGCGCGGTCGATCCCGACCTGGCGGCAGATGTCGGCCCGGCAGCAGGCGGCACTGATCTCGTTCGGCTACAACGTCGGCGAGGGGTTCTATGGTGCCGAGGGCTTCGAGACCATCACTCGAGTCCTGCGGGACCGTGACTGGCCGGCGGTGCCCGCCGCCCTGCGGCTCTACGTCAACCCCGGTGGACCCAGCGAGGCCGGACTCCGGCGCCGTCGTGAGGCCGAGGCGAATCTGTGGGGCGAGACCCAGCGTCCGACCGAGAAGATCCTGAAGGTCCAGTATTTCAGCCAGAACGACAACGCCTCCGGCGCCGGCTACCGCGAGTGCTTCAGCTCGACCAGCGCCATGATCGCAGCGCTCTACGGGCGGGTGCGGAACGACGACGCCTACAACGCGATCCGGGCGAAGTTCGGCGACACGACCGACAGTCAGGCCCAGGTGCGAGCCTTGCGCTCCCTGGATCTGGACGCCAGATTCGTCACCAATGCCGCCGTGGGGCTGCTGGAGGCCGAGATCCTGGCCGGCCGCCCCGTCGGTGTTGGCTGGCTGCACCAGGGCCCCGTGCAGGCCCCGGCCGGCGGCGGCCATTGGACGCTGTGCATCGGCTTCACTCCCGAAGCGATCGTGATGAACGACCCCAACGGCGAGGCTGACATGGTCGCCGGCGGCTACGTGAACCACTCGAACGGCGCCGGGATTCGCTACTCACGGCGCAACTGGCTCCGGCGGTGGGAGGCCGATGGGCCTGGGACTGGGTGGGCGTTGCTGGTCAAGCCGCGCTGAGGGCTGGTCGATCCGGGCTGGCCTGGTACTGATGCAACCACACCATCAGCTGCCAGGTGTCCGGCGTCAGGCGGATGCGATCCGGCAGCACGATGGCCCACATCGCATCGAGACGGACGATTCTGGGACAGCGGCGCGACTGGCACATCTATCGGCGGCAGGGCAGCATCCCAGCGTAGGGTCGTCGGCATGGAACCTCATTCAGCCATGCAGATCGGCGCTCAACACGAGCGCGACCGCCTGCGCCTGCTACTCGAGACCCGCCGCGACATGCTGGCCTCCGCCAATCCCCGCGGCACCACCTCTCGCGTGGCAGAGATCGATCGGATGCTCAACATGCTGCAGCCGGAACCATGACGGCCGGGGCAGCTGCTACCTCCTGTGATGACGCAGGTCTGACCGCGGACCGGATTCCTGGTGAGGCGCCGGCAAGGCAGCAGCGTAAGACCCCCTCTACCCCCGCCACACCACACATGCACAGCTATCTGGCCAGCATCGGCCGCGTGCCGTTGCTCACGCCTGCCGAGGAAATCCAGCTCGGGAATCAGGTCCAGGCCGCCGCCGCCCTGGCTGATCGGGCCGATCGGGCCGACCTGACGCCCGACGAGCGCCGGGCCCTGAAGGCCGGGCAACGGGCGAAGAAACGCATGATTGAGGCCAACCTGCGGCTGGTCGTGGCCGTGAGCCGCCGCTACCCGCATGACGGCCTTGATCAGATCGACCTGATCCAGGAGGGCACCATCGGCCTTGTGCGGGCCGTTGAGAAGTTCGATCCCGGCCGCGGCTACAAGTTCTCCACCTACGCCTTCTGGTGGATCCGTCAAGCCATGCAGCGAGCGCTGGATCAGCAATCGCGGGTGATCCGCTCCCCGGTTCACGCCGCCGATCTAATGCGCAAGGCCCGGAAGATCGCCCGCGAGATCCACCAGGCCACCGGCCGCGAGCCGAACCTGCGGGAGCTGGCGGAGAAGGTCGGCGTCACCGAGGCCAGCCTGCAGTCGGCCGCGATGGCCAACGCAGCGCCGGCCAGCCTGGATGCCCGGGTCGGCGGCGGCGAGACCGACCGCAGCAGCCTGGTGGAGCTGATCGCCGGCGACGGACTGACGCCAGAGGCCGAGGCGATGGAGAACGAACGGCTGGGCATGATCCGCTCCACCATCGAGCAAGCGATGACGCGGATGACCGAGAACCAACGCGAAGTGCTGGTCAGACGGTTTGGGCTCTATGGCCACGAACCGCAGACCTTGAACACGATCGGCGCCGATCTGAAGCTCAGCCGGGAGCGGATTCGGCAGCTCGAGTCGGCCGCCATGGGGATCGTCAAGGCCTGGGCCAGTCAGGTCCGACTGATGCTGCGGGAGTAGCCTCGGGCAGCGGCAGAACCAGCGGTGGGCCACGAGATCGACGGCTCGGTGCTGGTCACGCGCAGGGAAGGAAAGAGCAGGTTTCGGCGCCAGATCCTGGAGGACTGGGGCCGGACCTGCTATCTGTGTGGCGCCCAACCGGAGCACCTGACCCTCGACCACCTGGTACCCCGGCGCCGAGGCGGGGAGACATCCCGGCACAATTTGGCCCCGGCATGCGCCCCATGCAACCGGCGCAAGGGCTGCGCTGACCTGTGGGAGCACTGGTGCGGTTCGCCGAGCTGGAATCTCGAGCGGGCCGTCAGGCTGATCAGGTGGCTGCGGGCAACAGCTGCCGAGGATTGAAGGCGCCGCAGTACCGCGGCGACCAATCGTCCGGCGGGAATCCAACGGTGCAGCCGTCAGGTCCCCAGTGGCAGCAGAGTCTGGCGCACGCCGCCGCTCGGATCTTCCGCGGGCGCATGATCATCGGGCCGCCGTCGGCCCTGCGGGTGCGCCCCCAGACCCAGTCGCAGACGGTCCCGTGCGGGATCTGCAGCTGCCTGGAGATGTCGATGATCTGCTCACCGGCGGCGAACCGCTCACGCACCTCACGCACCGTCTCAGGCGGGTGCTGCGGCGGCACGGGGGAAGGGCCCAGCCAGCGGCGCACCTGAACATGAGAAAGCCCGAGCTTCCGTCCGATGGCGCGGAGGCTCAGGCCCTGGGCCCGCAGATCGCGGGCACGCTGCAGCTGCTGTTCAGTCACCCGGGGCTGTGCCGTCGGGCCAGA
>JACCDP010164121.1_pt1 | contig 20662 bp, 15 predicted proteins | sample 7445841 | NCBI WGS metagenome assembly JACCDP01 (sample SAMN15323441, study PRJNA562643) | freshwater metagenome | isolation source: river surface water | place: USA:Blue River Watershed | collected 2017-08-17
CCCCGCCACCCTACTTTGCGCTGATGCCGCTGATGCCGCACGTCCCGCCGCCCCCGCCGACGAAGGCGGACGCGTGACCCGCGCGGTGACCTGTTGGCGAGAAGGTGAGAGAGCAGAACCCGGAGCACTCCTCGGCTGCCCGCCTATCCGGTTGGGTGGTGATGTCACCCCTGCTACATTGCGATCGGCAAGCGCTTGCGGCTTCTGCACAGCGCCACCTCGCGCTGTGGATGAACGGTCTACTTTTCCTGGCATGGCCCCTCCCTCTCATCTGTGTGGTGTCGGAACGCGACTGGCAGGCACGCGGCCGCCGATCGTGGGCCATGGGTAACGAGGCGTGGGGTCGTGTCGTGCACCAAACTGGCCCGCGTCAAGGCGGCGCAAGCCCTTGGGGGCGGAAAACGGAATTAGTTGGCGGGTGCCTGCGACTCGGCACCCGCAGCGCGGGGTGATCTAGCCCAGCCGCAGGGCCTGCACCCGCTCGTGCAGGTCAGCCGCCCAGGCCCGGCGGTCGCGGCCATTGCTGCGCTCAGGCGTGCCGAAGCGCACCACCGCGACCAAGGGTGGGCCGCTGAGGGTGCGCCAGACCGAACCCACCAGCGTGTCCTCATCCACATAGCAGGGCGTGAAGCAGGGCTGGTGATTGGCAGCATCAAGAAAACAAAGAGCAATCGGCTGCACCGGTGCGTCGGCAGAGACCGCCGCCTGCAGCAGGTTGGCATGGAAGGGCAGGAGCTCACGGCCATCGCCTGTGGTGCCCTCCGGGAACACTGCGACCACTTCGCCCGTGCGCAGGCTTTCGGCCATTTTGTGCACCACCCGCATCGCGTCGCGGCGCGAGGCGCGCTCGATGTAGAGCGTGCCGGCGCCAGTGGCCAGCCGGCCGATGACCGGCCAGTGGTGAACCTCGGCCTTCGACACAAAGCGACAAAAGCGCGCTGCATGCAGCACCAGGATGTCCAGCCAGGAGATGTGGTTGGCCGCCAGCAGCACCGGGCCAGCCTCGGCCGGCAGGCCCTGCACCTCGAGCGTGATGCCCATGGCGCGTAGCATGCCGCGCGCCCAGTCGCTCACCTCCTGCTCGCGCTCGGCTGGGCCGAGACGCGGAAAAAGAAAGACGATGGTCCACCAACCCGAGGCCACCTGCGCCAACACGCGCAGGGTGCGCCAAAGCGCGCGGGGCAGGCGTAGCAGGTTCATGCGGCCCCCGCCTTCTTGAGGTCAGCCGGCTGTGCGCAGGCTGGGCAATACCAAACGCCCATCCGCTTCAGGTTGCCTCGTAGGCGAGCTGTCCACCCACCAGGGTGCAGCGCACCCGGGCGGGCAGTTCGTAGCCGGAGAAGGGCGTGTGCTTGCCCTGGCTGCGCAGGCCGGCGGCCTCGGCCTGCCAGTGGGCCTGCGGGTCAAAGACCACGATGTCGGCCACGCCGCCCTCGGCGAGCTGACCGCAACTGGCTTGCAAGGTGCCCAGGGCCAAGCCCAGCACACGGGCCGGCTCGCTGGTCACCACGGCCAGGGCGCGGGCCAGGCCCACAGCGCTTTGCTCGCCCCATTGCAAGGCCAGCGAGAGCAGCAGCTCCAGACCCGTGGCACCCGGCTCGGCCTCAGCAAAGGGCAATGTCTTGGCGTCGGCGGCGACCGGGTTGTGGTCAGACACCAGCGCGTCGATGGTGCCGTCGGCCAGGGCCTGGCGCAGCGCGTCGCGGTCACGCTGCTGGCGCAGCGGCGGCGAAAGGCGCAATCGGGCGTCAAAGTAGCCGATGTCGGTATCGGTCAGGTGCAGGGAGTTGATGCTCACGTCGCAGGTGACGGGCAGGCCGGCCGCCTTGGCCTCGCGCACCAGTTGCACGCCAGCGGCGCTGGACAGGCGGCACAGGTGCACCCGCGCGCCGGTGGACTTCATCAGCTCGAAGATGGTGAACAAGGCAATGGTCTCGGCCGCCACCGGCACGCCAGCGAGGCCAAGCCGGGTGGCCAACGGGCCACTGGCAGCGACGCCGCGGCCCAGGTGCATGTCTTGAGGACGCAGCCAGACGGTGTAGCCGAAGGTGGCGGCGTATTGCAGGGCGCGCTGCAGCACCTGGGTGTTGCCCAGGGCGACATCGGCGTGGCTGAAGCCAACGCAGCCGGCCTCGGTGAGCTCGGCCATTTCGGTCAGCACCTCACCCTTCAGGTTGCGGGTGAGCGCGCCGAGCGGAAACACGCGTGGGCCATGCAGCTTCTCGGCGCGCATGCGCAGCATTTCGACCAGGCCAGGCTCGTCGAGCACCGGGTCGGTGTCGGGTGGGCACACCAGGCTGGTCACGCCGCCGGCCGCGGCCGCGGCCATTTCGCTTTCGAGCATGCCTTCGTGCTCGTGGCCGGGCTCGCCCAGGCGGGCGGCGAGGTCAACCAGCCCGGGGGCAACGATGCAACCACGGGCGTCGAGCGTCTTGTTGGGGGCAAAGCCCTCGGGCGCGCCGCGCAGCGAGACGATGCGCCCGGCAGCAACTGCCACGTCGGCCACGGTGTCGAGGCCGCTGGCGGGGTTGATGACGCGGCCGTTCTTGATCAGGATCTTCATCTGTCGGGTCCTTCGTCCTGTTTGCTTATGCCTCGTTGCCCGCGACGATGCTCATGACCGCCATGCGCACCGCGATGCCGAAGGTGACCTGCGGCAGGATCACGCTTTGCGCGCCGTCGACCACGGCAGAATCAATTTCGACCCCGCGGTTGATCGGGCCAGGGTGCATGACGATGGCGTCGGGCTTGGCCAGTTGCAGCTTCTGCGGGGTGAGGCCGAAGCTCTTGAAGTACTCCTGCGAAGAAGGCAACAGCGCGCCCGACATGCGCTCGTTTTGCAGGCGCAGCATGATGACCACGTCGCAGCCGCGAATGCCCTCCTCGAGATCGTGGAAGACGCGCACGCCCATCTCGCGCATGTCGGCAGGCACCAAAGTCCGGGGGCCCACCACCCGTACCTCGGGGCAGCCCAAGGTGGTGAGCGCGTGGATGTCCGAGCGCGCCACCCGCGAGTGCAGCACGTCGCCGACGACGGCGACGGTGAGGTTGGTGAAGTCTTTTTTGTAGTGCCGGATGGTGTACATGTCCAGCAGGCCCTGGGTCGGGTGGGCGTGCCGGCCGTCACCGGCATTGACCACATGCACATGCGGCGCCACATGCTGGGCGATGAGGTAGGGCGCGCCCGATTCGCCGTGACGCACGACGAAGATGTCGGCCGCCATCGCCGAGAGGTTGGCGATGGTGTCCAGCAGCGACTCGCCCTTGGCCGCCGAGGAACGGGCGATGTCCAGGTTGATCACGTCGGCCGACAAGCGCTTGGCCGCGATTTCGAAGGTGGTGCGGGTGCGGGTGCTGTTTTCGAAAAACAGGTTGAACACGCTCTTGCCGCGCAGTAGCGGCACCTTCTTGACCTCGCGGTCGTTCACGCTCACAAAGCTCGACGCGGTGTCGAGGATGTGGGTGAGGATGTCGCGCGAGAGGCCCTCGGTCGACAGCAGGTGAATCAGCTCACCGTTCTTGTTGAGTTGCGGGTTGCGCTTGGACAGCATGGATCAGGCCCCCTCCACCTGGAAGCTGAAGACACCGCTGGCGTCTCGCGCCAGGGCCAGCGATTGGTCGACCGACAGGGCAATGCGGGCAGCGGCGATGTCGGCAGCCACAGGCAGCTCGCGGCCGCCGCGGTCGACCAGCACCGCCAGCCGCACCCGGGCCGGCCGTCCGTAGTCGAACAGTTCATTGAGCACGGCGCGGATGGTGCGACCGGTATAGAGCACGTCGTCGAGCAGCAGGATGTCGGCGCCTTCTACCTCGAAGGGCAGCAGGGTCTGGGCGCCGCCGCTGGCCAAGCCGCGCCGGGCGAAGTCATCGCGATGCATGACCGAAGAAATCACGCCGGGCTTGCCGGTGAGCCCCAGGTCCTGGTGCATACGCTCGGCCAGCCATGCGCCGCCCGATGTGACGCCCACCAGCCTGGCACCTGCGGCCACCAGCGGCTGCACCGAAGCGCGCAATTCGGCGTACAGCGCCTCGGCATCCAGCACCAGGGCGCCGCTCTTGGCCATGTTCATTTGAGACTCCTCAGAAACTGCTCCAGGATGATGCAGGCCGCAGCCGCATCGGCATCCCGCGCGCCCTCGGCCAGTGCCTCGGTGGTGCTGTATCGCTCGTCGACCTCGAACACCGGCAGGCGACAGCGCTCGGCGAGTTGGCGGCCGAACTTGCGGGCCCGCGCCGTATTTTCGTGGGGCGCGCCGTCGGGATGAAAAGGCACGCCCACCACCAGGCCGTCGGGCTGCCACTCGCGCACCTGGGCCTCGGCCTGCGCCAGGCGATCGTCTTTGCCCTCGGCAACGATGGTGCGCAGCGGCGTGGCCGTGCCCAGCACCCGGTTGCCGGCGGCCACCCCGATGCGGCGGGCGCCGAAGTCAAAGGAGAGAAAGGACTGGAGGGAGGCGGGAACGTCGGGTCTGGGGCTAGCGATAGCAGGCATGGGGACCAGGGAGTCGCTCACGCGTGGCCCGCCTCGGAGGACAGCATCCAGGCCTGCAGGCCCAGCAGCGAGAGCGCCTTGTCGTAGCGCTGCTCCACCGGGGTGTCAAAGATGACCGCCTGATCGGCGCCGACGGTGAGCCAGCTGTTCTCGGCGATTTCCGATTCGAGCTGGCCCTCGCCCCAGCTGGAGTAGCCCAAGGAGACAAAGACCTTGCGTGGGCCCGCGCCAGAGGACAGGGCCTCAAGCACATCTTTGGAGGTGGTCATCTCCAGGCCGCCGGGGATGGTCATGGTCGACGCATAGACACTGTCCTCGGGCCGGTCTTCGGCGGTGAAAATCGCCTCGTGCAGCACGAAGCCGCGCTCTGTAGCCACCGGACCGCCCTGGAAAACGGGCGTCTCGACCAGGTCGGCCCGCTGCAGGGGAAGCTCGACCTTCTCGAACAGTTGCTTGAGGCGGATGTCGCTGGGCTTGTTGATCATGAGGCCCAGTGCGCCGCGTGAGCTGTGCTCACAGAGGTAGACCACACTGCGGGCGAAGGAGGGGTCTTGCAGCCCGGGCATCGCGATCAGGAAGTGATGCGTGAGGTTGATCGGGGCGGCATCAGCGGACATGGCCCGATTTTACGCAGGCGGGCCATGCCGGGCACCACAGAGGGCCATCGTTCCCGCCCAGGCATGACCGCGCCGACGGAAAATGGCCGGGCCCACGAGCGACGAGGTCCGGCCAGCGTCCCCTGGGCCGGGCCGAATGCCCCCAACCGCCCCCCAAGCCCGGGCTTGGCCGATACTCCGACCCATGACCCCGCCCCCGTCCCAGGACAAGCAGTACGCCGCCGGCCTGATGTGGTTCCGCCGCGACCTGCGGGCGGAGGACAACGCCGCCCTCTACCACGCCCTGAGAGCCTGCCGCCAGGTGCATGCGGTGTTCGTGTTCGACCGGGCCATCGTCGACCCCCTGCCGCGCCAGGACCGGCGGGTGGAATTCATCCGCGAGTCGCTGGTCCAATTGGACGAGGCCCTGCACGCACTGCGGGAGGAGGCTGGCGCCGCCGGACCTGCCGGACCGAAGACTGCTGCTGGTGCCGATGACGATTCCGGTGGCCACGACCCCGGCGCCCTGATCGTGCAGCATGCGATAGCGGCCGAGGAAATTCCGCGTCTGGCCCAGGCGCTCGGCGTGCAGGCGGTGTTTGCCAACCACGACTATGAGCCGCAGGCCATTGCCCGAGACGCCGCGGTGCGCGGTGCCCTGGCCGAACGCGGCATCGCCCTGCACACCACCAAGGACCAGTGCGTGCTCGAGCGCGAGGAGGTGCTGACCCAGGCGGGCCGGCCCTACGCGGTGTTCACACCCTACAAAAACGCCTGGCTGGCCAAGCTGCGGGCCGCCGGGGATGGCTACTACCTGCGCGCCTACCCGGTCGCCCGCCACGCGGCGGCGCTGGCGCCCCGGCCCCCCGCCTGGCGTCGACCCGTGCCCTCGCTGCAAGACATGGGTTTCGAAAAGACCAATTTGTCCAGCCTGCCCCTGCCGGTGGGCCTGCGCGGCGCACGCCAGTTGTTTGAGGCCTTCCTGCCTCACCTGCCCCACTACCAGGAGGCGCGGGACTTTCCGGCCCGGCGCGGGCCCAGCTACCTCAGCGTGCACCTGCGCTTTGGCACGATCTCGGTGCGCACGCTGGCGCGCGAGGCCCAGGCCCGTGCATCGCAGGGCGATGCTGGCGCACAGACCTGGCTCAATGAGCTGGTGTGGCGCGACTTTTACTTCCAGGTGCTGGCCAACTTCCCCCATGTGGTGGACGGCGAAGGCAAGAGCCACAGCTTCCGGCCCGAGTACGACCAGATCCGCTGGGAGCACGGCAAGCCGGCCCAGGCGCTGTTCGAGGCCTGGTGCCAGGGGCGTACTGGCTACCCACTGGTCGATGCGGCAATGCTGCAGCTCAATCAGACCGGCTACATGCACAACCGGCTGCGCATGGTGGTGGCCAGCTTCCTGACCAAAGATCTGGGCCTGGACTGGCGCTGGGGTGAGCGCTATTTCGCCCTGCACCTCAACGACTTCGACCTCTCGGCCAACAATGGCGGCTGGCAGTGGGCGAGTTCGTCCGGCTGCGACGCCCAGCCCTACTTCCGCATCTTTAACCCGGTCAGTCAGAGCCGCAAATTCGACCCGGAGGGCAAGTTCATCTTGCGCTACCTGCCGCAGCTGGCGGGCCTGTCACCTGTGGCGCTGCACGCGCCCTGGGAGGCCTCGCCGCTGGAGCTGGCCGCCGCCGGGGTGGCGCTGGGGAAGGACTACCCGCTGCCGGTGGTCGCGCACGACGAGGCGCGGCAAAAGACCCTGGAGCGCTACGCGGTGGTGAAAAAGCCGGGGCCGTCGGCCTGAGGCCGGGCCTGATCAAGCCCCCGTGGGCTGCACAGGCGAGCCCGCGTCCCCTTCGGGACTGCCCCCGTTCGGCCCGCCGCAGTAGCGCCGCACCAGTGCCATCAACTCGTCTTCCGAGTAGGGCTTGCCCAGGTAATGGTCGACGCCCAGCGACTGCGCATGCTCGCGGTGCTTGGGCGCTGTGCGGGAGGTGATGAAGACCAGGGGCAGGCCGGCCCGGCGCGGATCACCGCGCAGGTGACGCGCCAGTTCGAAGCCGTCCATACGGGGCATTTCAATATCGGACAGGACGAGGTCGGGCACTTCTTGGGAGATGCGCTCGAGCGCCTGCAGGCCATCGGCCGCCAGCGCCACACGGTAGCCCTCCCGCTGCAAGAGGCGCTGGGTCACCCGGCGCACGGTGAGCGAGTCGTCGACCACCAGCACCAGCGGCTGACGGGCGGCCACTGGCGGCTCTCCCAATTGCCCATCGTTCGCATCCTGCGCAAGCCGTGACGGCTGCGGCCCCTCGCCGGGGCTGGCCACCGACGCGCCGTCACCAGGAGCGAACGAGGCACCGCCTGAATCGCGTCCGGAGGCCTCGCCCGCGGCAAACTGCCGGGCGCGGTCGCCGTAGACCGCGGCCAAGGCCACCGGGTTGTAAATCAGGATTACCTCGCCGGTGGCCAGCACGGTCATACCCGCCAGGCCCGGCAGCCGAGCCAACTGGGGTCCCAGGTGTTTGACCACCACTTCGCGATGGCCCAGCACCTCATCCACCTGCAGCGCCAGGCGCTGGGCCGCGCTCTGGAGCAGGACCACTGGCACCGCGCGGCTCAGGCTTTCCTGGCTGGCGCGAGAGACGCGCAGCAGCGCACCGCCCCAGAAAAACGGCATCGATCCGCCCGCCTCTGCCAGCCATTGACCGGTGGCTTGTGCCGCGGCCAGGGCCTGGGCCTCGCTGCGCAGCACCGTCTCGACCAGGCTGGCCGGCACACCAAAGCGCATCGAACCGCAGCGCATCAGGACCACATGGGTCACCGCGGTGGTCAGCGGCAGCAGCAGCCGGAAACTGCAGCCGGCTCCGGGTCGGCTCTCAACCACGATACGCCCACCCAGGGCCTGGACCTCGGCACGCACCACGTCGAGGCCAACACCGCGGCCCGCCAACTCAGAGACGCTCGCAGCAGTGGAAAACCCCGGCCGGAAGATCAGGTCTGCGGCAGCGGCCGGCGACAGCGCCTGCGGCGTGTCGGCCAGCAAACCCTGGCTACGGGCCTTGGCGGTGATGCGGTCGAGGTCGAGGCCGGCGCCGTCGTCTTCAAAACGCAGGGCGATGTCATTGCCCGCCTGCTCCAGAACGAGGCGCAGCAGGCCGCAAGCCGGTTTGCCCGCTTGCTGCCGCTCGGATGCCGACTCGATACCGTGGGCGACGGCGTTTCGTAGCAGGTGCTCGAACACCGGGGTCATGCGGTCGAGCATGCCGCGGTCGACCTCAATCGTCTCACCCTCGATCTCCAGCCGAACCTCCTTGCCGCTGTCTTGTGCCGCCTGGCGCACGGTGCGACGCAAGCGCTCGGCGATGGAGCCGATTTCCAGCATGCGGGTGCGCAGCAGATCACGCTGCAGGTCGCGGGTTTGTCGCGACTGGGCGGACAGGTCGTCCTCGCTCACATCGACCGCACGCGCCAGCTGGCGCTGCACGGTGGCGATGTCATTGACTGACTCGGCCATGCTGCGGGTGAGCTCCTGCATGCGGGTGAAGCGGTCCAGCTCCAGCGGGTCGAAGCCTGCTGCGCCCGGCGTGTGGCCCTGGCGGGACTGCATCTGGGTCTCGGCCTGAATCTCGACTTCCCGCAGCTGCTGTCGCAAGCGCTCGACGCTGGAGGCCAGCTCATGCAAACCGCCGCGCAGGCCACCGATCTCGGCCTCGACGCGGGCGCCGGTGATCATCACCTCGCCGGCCTGGTTCATCAGCCGGTCTAGCAACTGCGCGCGCACCCGGACCACGACGGACGCGCCAGCCCCAGGGCCAGGACGTGCCAGACCCATGCCGGGTTCAGTGGCTGTGATCTCGACAGGCGGGACCGCAAGGCCCGGGGCGAGCGCCGGCGGAGAGAGCGCAGGCTTGGCACCGGCGGGGGCCAAGGGAGGAGCAGAGACCTGCGCGGCGGGCTCGGTCACCGCCGAGGGCGATACGGCAACTGCCGAGGGCGATGTGCCCACACCCGTGGGGGCCGCAATCGGGGTGGTCAGGACCGGGGCCGGTACAGACGGGGCCGGTACAGACGGGGGCAGCAAAGACGGGGCGGCGAACGCAGCCGGTGACCGCAGACGCAGTGCTTCGAACGCGGTATGCAGGCCATCGATCTGGCGGCCTAACGCGGTCACAGCCGCAGGCCGGGCCGCGTCGCCAGGCGGTGGCAGGGCCTCGGCCTGAGACTCGAGGGCATGGGCAAGCTCGCCCAGGGACCGCAGCCCAGCCAGCCGGGCTCCGCCCTTGATGGTGTGCAGCAGGCGCAGCACCTCGGCCTGGGAGGTCACATCGTCTGGGTGCTCGGTCCAGGTGCGGGCGGCGCCATCAAGTCGCGGCAGAAGTTCGAGCGCCTCTTCCTCGAAGAGCGCGAAGACCATCGGATCGGCCTGATCCTGCATGAACACGCCCAGGTCGATGTCCAGGGGCATGGGTGCCGCGGAGCGGCTGGCCTGCGCGCGCAAGCGCTCGAGCAGCCCGGGGTCGGGCTCGCGCAGGAATCCTGCCGCGAACTGGTGGAGCAGCTGCCGCATCTCCTCGCCTGCCTCGGCCAACAGGGCCGCGTCCTCGGCGTGCTGCGCGTCGGTGTCGCTGGACTCGGCTGGTGCGCCATCCTCGCCGCTTGCGATTCGCTGGGCACGCAGGCGCTCGAGCGAGAACTCCATCTGCCGAGCCAGCTCGGACAGGCTGGCGAACCCGACGGTCGCCGAGCTGCCGGCCAGCGAGTGCGCCAGGGTTTCGAGCTCTGCAGGCGGCACGAGCGCTGGCGCGCGGCCCCAATTTGCGAGGCCCTCCTGCAGTTGCAGAGAGTCCTCATCGGCCTCCTGGAGGAACACATTGAACAGGCCCACCGGAATTCGCAAGGGTCCGACCTCGCGAACTTCCGCCGTGGTGTCTACGCGTCCGGACCACGGTGCCAAGGTCACAGCCACGGCGGCTGACTCTGTGCTGGGCAGCGGCTCAGGGGCCGAGGGGAGCGCGGTGCCGGGTACCGCGCCATCAGCGGGTGCGGGCTCCGCGCCAGCCACGGCAGGCTCCTCGGCCTCTTCGGCCGCTGCCAGCGCATCGCCCGGAAACAGCAGGGTTCGTACCTGTCCCTGCACACGCAGGGCGTCGGCCGCCTCTACAAAGCTGGCTGCCTGCCAGGCTGCGAGTTCGGCGCTTGCCTGCGGCCCACCCGATTCACCAGCGGCCTGCGCCCAGAGGGCCAGACCCTCCAGGGCGCGGCTGGCGAGCTGGCGCAAGGGCGGGTCGGCCTCTCGGGCCTGAGCAAGCCACGCATTGAGCACTTGCTCCAAGGACCAGGCTGCTTGGCCAAAGGCCTCCAGGCCCACCATCCGGGCGCTGCCCTTGAGCGTGTGGAAACAGCGTCGTAGCACGGTGAGCGAGGCCAGATCCGTCGGCTGGCGCTCCAGCTGGGCCAGGGCCTCACGGCCTTGGCCGATCACCTCGGCCGCTTCCTGCAGGAACACGCCGAGCAGCTCGGCGTCGCTGTCGATAGCGCTTTCCGAGACCCCCGGTACTTCGGCGGCCGTCCCGGGCGAGCCAGCCAACGAGGGTGACGGCGCGCCAGCGGCAGTGCCCTCCGCGCCGCGCGGTGGCCGAGGGACGGGAACCCGGCCCATGACCGAGCGCAACTCGCCGCGGGCCTCGTCGAAGACAAACAGCTCCCGGGCCATTTGCGGCTGGTAATGGAGCATGTCGATGAGAAAGCCCAGCGCGCCCAGGCTCTGGCCCAGCGCCTCGACCAGTTCCGCGGCTCGCGGGCCCTCGGGCTCGCCCCACAAGGACTGCACCTGGTCGCGCATTCGGAGAACCGCCCGCGCCGCCTGCTCCAGGCCCAGCACCGAAAGCACACCCCGCATCTGCGAGAGCCTGCCGGGCGCCGCCTGCAAGAGGCTGCGGTCTGCGCGATGTCGGAAGAAGGCGTCGAGGTCCTTCTCCAACTCGCCCAAGCTGGCGCGCAACTCGTCGACCACACTGCCCAGCGTCTGCCGGTCGCTGGCCTGGCGGTAGAGGGACTCGATCCAGAACTCCAGGGGCTCGGGCGCCGCACCGCGCTGCACACGGACCAGACGTTCGGCCAGGCGCTGGGAGCGCTCGCCATGCAGGGGGTCGTGTGGGTCGAAGTCCTGGCAGAGGGCCTCGAGGAACAGGATGGCGGTGGCCACCTCCATGGCCAGGGCCGCGGAAGGCGCCGCCGCCAGGGTGGCAACATGTTCGCCCACCGCCACCAGAGCCTGCGCCAGCGGCGTCAGCGGCGTGTGCAGGCGCTCCAGAACCTCACCCACCTGCGCCAGCTGTTCGACCGTCGAGCGGAGTTGGTGCACCTCGCCACCGGCCAGACTGGCCCAACCCTCGCGGGCTGCGGCCAGGCGCTTGCGCGCCACCGCCAGCAGCGCGGGGTCGTAGCGGCCAAACGGCGCTGAGCGGTGGTCCAGGGCCGGAGCGTCCGCCAAACCGCAGGCCGCTCGCAGCGCCGCCAGGCGCGGCGTTTGCGCAGGATCGGCCGGACCCGTTGCGGCGCATGCGTACAGCAGCTCGTGGGACAGTGGCGCGATATCGGCCTCGGCGCCCGCTGCCCACTGCGCATAAGCCACCAGCAAACGGGACGCGCAGCGCTTGGCGGCCAGGTCCACCTGCGCGGGCCATGCCGCCTGCACCTCAAAGAAGGCCGCTGCCAACCGCCATAGCCGGCGCCAGGCAATCGCCGAGGGGCCAGCGCCTTGCGCCAGGTCGCTCGCGATGCGGGGCACCAGATCACGTGCCAAGCCATCGCACAGGAAGGCGAGTTCGCTGGCGGCGGCAGGGCTGCCCGCCTTGACGAACTGCAGCACCGCCTGGTCGAGCCGGGTGCGCAAGGCAGCGCCGGTCGGAAAGTCTGAAACGACAGGCTCGGAGTGCTGCGCCACATGGAGCTGCTCGGGGCCACCACCACTGAGCTCGATAGATTCGATGGCCTCGTCAGGGGCCTCAGGTGCCGGAGTCTCGAGCGCCTGCAGGTCGATGCCTGGAGGAACGACCCACAGGTCGGCAGGATGGGCGCGCTGGCGGGCGCGGGGGTCGCCCGCGAGGTCGAGCAGCTCGCAGTACTGCGGATACAGAGCCACCGCCTGGACGCTGCGACCGTGAAGCAGCGCATCGATGAATTCGAGCACCGCGAAGGTGGCGCGCTGCTCCACCTGTCTGGCGCGCTCGGCGTCCACCGGGTCGGTCAGGGGCTGCGATGCCTGGTGAAGGGCTACCGCCTCGATCGCGGTCACCACCCGCGCAACACCGCCGCTGCCGGCCAGCTCGAGCGCACCGGCGGCCTGATGCAGCGCCACAGCGGCGACGGACGCTTGGCCAGAGGCCAGGGCCTTGAGCGCGGCGTCGAGACAGCGGCCAACGTCCTCGGCGATCCAGGCCAGCGGGCCCATGTCCCGGTTGGCGGACGCAGGAGCCTGCTCAGGCGGCCAAGGCTGAACGGGTGAAGCAGGCGAAGGGGACATCGGCACCGACATGGGATTCAGGGATCAGGCGATCTTGAAGCGCGCCACAGACTGCCGCAGCGCCTCGGCGATACGGGACAGCTCGCGCACCTGCTGAGAGATTGCGCGCGTCCCCTCGCCCGTCTGCTCGGCGACCGCAAAGATGTGCCGGATGTTACCGGCCACCTGGTGGGCAGCCTGGGCCTCGGCGTCGGCGGCGCCATAGATTTCAGCGATGAGATCGGCCAGGCGGCGTGAGACCCGATCGATCTCGCCCAGCGCACTGCCGGCGTTGTCGGACAGACGGGCGCCTTCGACCACGCCCTGGGTGGAGCGTTCCATCGCGGCGACCGCGTCTTGCGTGTCGCCCTGGATCGCCTTGACAAGACCGGTGATCTGTCGGGTGGCGTCGGCCGAGCGCTCGGCCAAGCGCTGCACCTCCTCGGCCACGACTGAGAAGCCGCGCCCGGCCTCACCGGCGGAAGCGGCCTGAATGGCGGCATTGAGGGCCAGCACATTGGTCTGCTCGGTAATGTCGGAGATGAGCTCGGTGATCTCACCGATCTCCTGCGAGGACTCACCCAGGCGCTTGATGCGCTTGGCGGTGTCCTGAATCTGGCCGCGCAGTGCGTCCATGCCGCCCATGGAGGCCTGCACCGCCTGCAAGCCCTGGGCCGCCGCCTGCAGCGAAGTCCGGGCGACGTCGGCCGCCTCTTGCGCCTGGCCGGATACGCCGATGATCCGGTCACCCATCCCCAGCACAGCCTCGCCGGTGTCGTGGATTTCGCGCAACTGCTCGGCAGTGGCGGCCAGCAGCTCGGTGGAGGTGAGCTCGACTTCGCCGGTGGTCTGCGCCACACGGCCTGCGCCTTCCTGCACCTGGCCGACCAGGGCGCGTAGTTCTTCCACCGTGTAGTTGACCGAGTCGGCAATGGCGCCGGTGATGTCTTCGGTAACAGTTGCCTGCTGTGTGAGGTCGCCCTCAGCCACCCCCTGCAGCTCATTCATCAGCCGCAAGATGGCAGCCTGGTTGGCGTCGTTGACACGGCGCGCCTCCTGCTCCTGCTGCTCGGCGGCATGCTTCTGGTCCTCGGCCAGATGCTGGCGCTGGCGGCTGTCGCGCAACTGCGTCCAAGCCATGGCCACAGCACTGAGCAAGGCGGCGAGACCCGACAGGGTGAGCACCGACAGCCCGGCCCAGCCCAGGCCCGCCTCTTGAGAGAGCTGATCCTGGAGGGTGTTGAGCCCGCGGCGTAGCGGCTCGCTGTCACTCAGGATGACGGCCTGCGCCTGTCGCGCCGACACCAGGCCAGGCAGGTGGTCCAAGATGGCGGAGGCGTCGCGCCGGGTCTGGTCGTACTGCTGCAGCAGCAGCTGCAGTCGCTCGCGGGTGGCCTCGTCGCGGGTGGGGGGCAGCCGCAGCTCAGGGCTGCCGTCCTGCAGTGAGAGGGCCAGCTGGCGAAAGGTGTTGAGGTCGCGCGCGAGCAGGAATACCGCCTCGGCGCTGACCCCGTCCTGGGTCAGGAACTCGTTGGCGGACTTGCCAATGCGCTGGGTCAACATGACCAGCTGGCCGGCAGACGAAATCTGGGCCGGTGTCCCCCCCTGCTGCAACTTGAGCGAGGAGATGGTTTCGGCCAGCTCCAGCAGGTCGGCGCTGTGGCGATTGATCGCACGCAGGGCCTGCCCAGCCTGGGTCAGGGTCTTTTCCTGTGCCAACAGTTGGTCCGCCTGCCGGCCAGTGCGGTCGGCCAGCGGCTGGAGCGGCTCGATCGCGGCGGCATAGGGACCCTCGAGGGCGCGCAGGCCCAGGTCGGCGTCGCCCTGGCGCAAGCCGGTGACTGTGCGCACCAAGATACCCGCGCTCTCGCGGACCTCGGCGAAGGCCTCGGGCCGCCCGATCAGCGCCTGGGACGCCGCCTTGGCCAGGCGCTGCGACTGCATCAGGGCTTGGCCCGTGCTGGCCAGTTGCAGGCCCAGGTGGTCGGCACGGCGCACCACCAGCACCGAGCTGGCCACCAGCACCAAGAGCGAAAGCGCCAGCGTCGCCTGCAGCAGACGCTGAGCCCGGTGACCGGCTGGCCCACCGGACCACGGACCCGACCACCGGCCAGGCTGGGTCCAGGGGGTGTGCCAGCGTGGGAGGCCGCGCAGCGAGGAGGTGGGCCAGAGGCGGATTCGCTGAAGCAAGAGGGCTGGGGACATGATCAGGTCGGCTGGTTGGCGAGGCGATTCGCGGGGACAGGGAAAGGGGTGGCAGACGGAAATAGAGGTACGTGCGTTTGGCTTGTTGAATCTGAGGTGGGAGCGTGGGCGGTAGCGTCTGAGAAAAGGCGAGTAGCGTGCGAGGCCTCGCCTCAATCAGCCAGGGAAAGAAAGCGCGGGTCACGCGCCAACGCAGCCAAGGACAGCGCCTGCCAGATCTGACCCTGGGCGTCGCTGTAGCGGGTACCGAACCAGGCTGGCGCTGGTGCCTGCGGCGCCACACTGGAGGGGAAATCTTCTGGTCCGCGCAGGCCCGCCAGGCGGTCCACCCGCAAGGCGCCGTTGATCTCCAGTTGGGCATGGAAGGTCACCAAGCGGGCCTCCTCGCCGACCTCTGGCGCCGCGCGGCGCGGGCCAGGGTCGGTGGCGCCCGCGGGGGCCTGGCTGTCGTCACCGATGAAGGGGGCCAAATCCACCGCCGCCCAGAGCCCGCCCCGCAGGTGGGCCACACCCAGGAACCACGCCTGGGTGTAAGGCACGCGCTGAGGCGGGGCGTAGGGGAAGATTTCACCCGCCTGCGCCAGCGGCAACAGATAGCGGCTGGCGCCCGCGTGGACCGCCAGCCAGCAGGCCTGACCGTCTTCGGCAGGACCCGCCTGCAGGCGCCGGGCCAGACGCTCCTGCATGGCGAGCAAGGCTTCACGGGAGGACATGGGCTTTTCTCTCAGCCCAGGGCCTGGATACGAGCCAGGAGCTCGCTCGGGTCGATCGGCTTGGTGAAGTAATCGAGCGCGCCCTGACGCATGCCCCAGACCCGATCGGTCTCTTGGTTCTTGCTGGTGCACAGGATCACCGGCACGCCCGCATAGCGCGGGTCACGCGTGATGGTGCGGGTGAGCTGAAATCCGTTCTGGCCTGGCATCACCACGTCCAGCAGGATCAGGTCGGGCCGGTCGTCGGCCAGCAGACGCAGCGTCTCTTCGGCGTTTTCAGCGGTGCGCACCAGGTAACCATGTTGCGCGAGCAGGTTGGCGAGGTAGTGGAGTTCGGTCTTGGAGTCGTCCACGACCAGCACTTTGGAAATGGGCATCAGTGGCCTCCGTCGGCGGGTAATGCCAGCTGCCGCACGGCCTGCAGCAACTGGTCTTTGGTGAAGGGTTTGGAGAGGTGCTCGTGCGAGCCGACCATACGGCCGCGGGCCTTGTCAAAGACTCCGTCGCGCGAGGAGAGCATCACCACCGGGGTGGCGGCGAATTGGGCGTGGCGCTTGATGATGGCGCAGGTCTGGTAACCGTCCAGACGCGGCATCAGGATGTCGCAGAAGATGATGTGCGGGCGGTAGTCGAGGACCTTGGCCAGCGCGTCGAAGCCGTCCTCGGCCAGGAGCACATCGTGCCCACCCTGACGGAGAAAGACTTCCGCGCTTCGGCGGATGGTGTTGCTGTCGTCGACGACCAGCACACGCAATGATTGCGGTGCCGGGTCTGCCCTCGACGCGAGGTCGGCCTTGCCCTGATTCACTTGACGCTGCTCCCTGAAAGCCTCTGCGGGCTTGCGGGGGGCGCGTCCGGGGGATCAACTACTCGGCGCGCCGCTGTGAACGACGCACGGAGGACGCGATCCCCCTAGATCAAATTTGGACCATCTCGAAGTCTTCTTTGCGGGCGCCGCATTCGGGGCAGGTCCAATTCATGGGAACGTCGCCCCAGGCGGTGCCAGGGGCGATACCATGATCAGGAGCGCCGGCGGATTCGTCGTAAATCCACCCGCAGATCAAACACATCCAAGTTTTTGCTTCAGTCACAGCTTAAGGGCGCTTCCAAGGTAATGCAACGATTGTATCCACCTCAACAGCCACAAGAAACCGAATGATGCACATCCTTGATGAAGAAAGGCCGTTGAGCATGAGCTTGATTTCAGCGGGCGCAAGCACGCGCCTGGCCGCCTCCGCGGCCGACCCGAAAGAGCCTGTGCATGATGCGCGGGCCGAGTCCGAGACCGCCGACGCAGAGGCCGCAGGAGACGCCGGCCCACCCTGCATCATGACCTTCAACGCCAGCGATCCCAGCGGCGCTGCTGGACTTGCCGCGGATGGGGTGACCATGGCCTCGGTCGGCGGCCATGCGCTGCCGGTGGTGACAGGCGCCTATGCGCGCGACACTGCAGAGGTCTTTGATCACTTCGCGTTTGACGAAGACGCGGTGGCCGAACAGGCCCGCGCCATCCTCGAAGATGTACCTGTCCTTGTGATGAAGGTGGGCTTTGTGGGCAGCCCCGAGACAGTCAGCACGATTGCAGCAATCGCGGCCGACTACGCCGACATCCCGCTCGTCGCCTACATGCCCAACCTGTCTTGGTGGGACGACGCGCAGATCGAGGCCTACCTCGACGCCTTCCGCGAGTTGATGCTGCCGCAGACCACGGTGCTGGTGGGCAACCACAGCACGCTGTGGCGCTGGCTCCTTCCCGACTGGTCTGGCGACAAAAGCCCGAGCGCACGCGACATCGCCCGCGCCGCCGGCGAGGCTGGCGTTCCCTACACCCTGGTGACCGGTATTCCGTTACCCGACCAGCAGATCGACAACGTGCTGGCCTCGCCGCAGTCGGTGCTGGCCAGCCGCCACTTCGAACGCTTCGAGGCGGTGTTCTGCGGCGCGGGGGAAACCCTCTCGGCCGCCCTGGCTGCACTGCTGGCCACCGGCACCGACCTGGCCGCCGCCACCGACGAGGCGCTGGAATACCTGGATGAGGCCCTGGACGCGGGCTTTCGCCCCGGCATGGGCCATGTGGTGCCCGACCGGATGTTCTGGGCCCAGCCAGAACCGGCAGAATCCGAGGTGGCGACTGAAGAGCAAGCCCAGACCCTGCAGGTGCTGGACATGCCGGCGCCCGACACCAAACACTGATTGACTGCCTTTCGCCGCAACCACTCCCTGTATCGACATCTCGCGTGGCCCCACGCCCCCATCGCATGACCCAGCAAGACCGCAACGAGCAACTCTTCGAACGCGCCAAGGCGCTGATCCCCGGTGGCGTGAACTCGCCGGTGCGCGCCTTCCGCGCCGTCGGCGGTACACCCCGCTTCGTGCAGCGCGCCCAAGGCCCCCACTTCTGGGACGCCAACGGCAAGCGCTATATCGACTACATCGGCTCCTGGGGTCCGATGATCCTGGGCCACGGCCACCCGGCGGTGCTGGAAGCCGTGCAGAGGGCGGCGCTCGAGGGCTTTTCCTTCGGCGCGCCGACCGAGCGGGAAATTGAACTGGCCGAGGCCATCGTCAAAGCCGTGCCCTCCATCGAGATGGTGCGGCTGGTCAGCTCCGGCACCGAGGCCGCGATGAGCGCGCTGCGCCTGGCGCGCGGCGCCACCGGCCGCAAAAAAATCATCAAGTTCGAGGGCTGCTACCACGGACATGCCGACGCCCTGCTGGTCAAGGCCGGCTCGGGCCTGGCCACCTTTGGCAACCCCACGAGCGCCGGCGTGCCCGAGGAAGTGGCGCAGCACACCATCGTGCTCGAGTACAACAACCTCGCGCAGCTGGAAGAGGCCTTTGTGCTGCACGGCAAAGAGCTGGCTTGCCTGATGATCGAGGCGATTGCCGGCAACATGAACTTCGTGCGCGCCAGCGTGCCCTTCATGACCCGCTGCCGCGAGCTGTGCACGCAATACGGCGCGCTCTTGGTGTTCGACGAGGTGATGACCGGTTTTCGCGTCGGCCTGGGCAGCGCGCAAGGCGTCTACGCCAAGAAGATCCCGGGCTTCAAGCCCGACATCACCGTCATGGGCAAGGTGATCGGCGGCGGGATGCCGCTGGCGGCCTTTGGCGGCCCGCGCGCGATCATGGAGCAGTTGGCACCGCTGGGCCCGGTCTATCAGGCAGGCACGCTTTCGGGCAACCCGGTGGCCACCGCCTGCGGCTTGGAGACGCTCCGGCAGATCAGCATGCCCGGCTTCTTCGAGGCCCTCTCGGCCAAGACCCGCACCCTGGTCGACGGCCTCACGGCGGCCGCCAAAGCCGAGGGCGTTCCCTTCAGCGCCGACTGCGAAGGCGGCATGTTCGGCTTCTTCTTGCTTCCCGAACTGCCGCAGAACTACCAGAAGGTGATGACCAGCGACGGCAAGAAGTTCAACGCCCTCTTCCACGGGCTGCTCGATCGCGGGGTGTACATCGCCCCGGCGCTGTATGAGGCGGGTTTTGTGAGCGCGGCGCACACGCAGGCAGACATCGAGGAAACGATTGCAGCCGCCCGCGAGGTATTCAAGCAGCTCGCAGCCTAGCCATACCCCGAAGACCGCGAAGCAACGCGCAGCGGCCTTTCACCATTCAAAAGGCCCGGGTCTCCCGGGCTTTTTGCTTGAGAGACGAGAGCCCCCAGGCGAGCGTCGACACCGGCAAGTGTCCCCCATCGGGCGCAATGATGGGAGCTATCCAGATGAATGATTTGGGTCGAGGGGATGCGAGGCCTAGGATGGCCCTTGAGACAAGAATGGGTCGGCAGCGCCGTGCACCGTTCGAGTCATCCGACAACGGCCCCTGCAAGGAGACAATATGCCCGGTTCATTCAGCACGCCATTCCGCCGGCGAATCATCCAGTTGGCGGCTCTCTGCCTGGCCCTGCCTTCTGCTTTTGCACAGACGGCGGACTACCCGAACCGCCCGATCAAGCTGGTCGTCCCCTTTGCGGCGGGGCAAAGTATCGACGTTGTCCTGCGCGCCATCATCGAGCCCCTGAGCCAGGAGGCCAAGGTACCCATCTTGATCGAGAACCGGCCAGGTGCGGCCGGCTTCATCGCCGCCCAGGCAGTGGCCACGGCCCCCGCCGATGGCTACACCGTGCTGATCGGGTCAAACACCACCCACGCAGCCAATGCGTCGATGTTCAACAAGCTTCCCTACGACCCTATCGCCGACTTCGCGCCGGTGACCCTGATCAACAAGGGGGCAATGATTTTCGTAGTCCCGGCATCCAGTCCGATCACGAGCGCGCAGGATCTCGTCAACAAGGCCAAACAGTCACCGGGCAAGATGAGCTACGGGGCATCCAGCTCTTCAAGCCGCATGTCCGCTGAGCTTATGCAGCAGATGACCGGCACCAAGGTGCAGTACATCCCCTACAAAGGCTCTCCGCAGGCCATCACCGATTTGCTGGGCGGCAACTTGGAATTTGCGGTGGTCGATGTGCCCGCTGCCCAGCCCCTGATCCAGCAAGGCAGGCTAAGAGGCCTGGCCGTCAGCACCCAGCGGCGCCATCCGACGCTCAACCAGGTGCCCTCCATGGCAGAGACCGGCCTTACCGGCTTCGAACTCGCCGCATGGTCTGCAGTATTTGTCCCGGCTGGCACACCGCGACCGGTCATCGCCCGTCTGAATGCCATCTTCCGGGCTGCCTTGGGGAGTCAAACCGCACGCAATTTTTACCAGCAAGCCGGCCTGACGCCAGAACCCACCTCGCCAGAAGAAATGGGGGCATTCATGCGCAGCGAGACGGAAAAGTGGGGTCAGCTGGTACGCGCTGCCGGCGTGCAACCCGAATGATGGCTGCGAAGCGATCTGCTTGCGAAAGGAAGCAATGAGCCTGCTTGACTGGTCTTTCGGGATGAAGGAGCTGGCAGACGGCGTCTTCGCCTACGTTCAGCCCAATGGGCCGCACGGCAACGCCGGCTATAGCAATGCGGGCCTGATCGTCGGCGACGACTATTGCGCCGTGGTGGACACCTTGGGCACGCGGTCCATGCAGCAAGGCTTTCACGATGCGATCAAGCGGGTCACTACCAAGCCGGTCAGCCGCGTCCTGCTTACCCATCATCACGCCGACCACGTGTTTGGCGTCAAGCGCTTCATGCCTGCCTGTGTGATCGCGCATCGGGCC
>JACCDP011462094.1_pt1 | contig 20662 bp, 19 predicted proteins | sample 7445841 | NCBI WGS metagenome assembly JACCDP01 (sample SAMN15323441, study PRJNA562643) | freshwater metagenome | isolation source: river surface water | place: USA:Blue River Watershed | collected 2017-08-17
AAATTTTGGCGGTATTACACTCCATATTTTACCTTTACTTGTTTACCCAGGCTACAGTCAAATCCGCAGACGAGATAAATCAGGGGTTTCTCCTTATTAAAATACTTCTTCGTGTAGATGGTTGTTCTTACTTGCAGTCCAATTATATCTTATCCTCGGCGAATAAATTCGCCGTTGGCACTTCCTCCACTGTCTAAAGCCAAGTGGCTTCCGTCCCTTTCGGCGATTTTCTTGTGAGGGCTTAGTTAAATTCCATCACTTATCACTTGTGTGTACACCGTAGCCTCCCTGGCGACGAGGGGTTTGGGGGTGGGGTTTTTGTATTTCACTCAACAAAAGAACCGCTATATATTGCGCTAACTAACTTTTCCCACGCCAGCTAAATCTAAAATCGGTGCGATCAAATCTTCCCGCTTCACCGCCATGATATGTACACCTTGACACAATTCTTTGGCAATTTGTACCTGTTCGGCGGCAATTTTCATACCTTCTTCTAGGGGATGTTTCGCTTTTGCTAATCTATCAATAATGTGATCGGGAATATTCACACCGGGAACAGCTTTATTAATAAACTGGGCATTTTTTGCCGATTTCAACAGGAAAATTCCTGCCAAAATAGGTTTATTGTAACTAGAAGCAATTTTATCTATGAACTTTTCTAATATTTCAAAATCAGTAATTAATTGACTTTGAAAAAATTGCGCCCCGGCTGCTATTTTCTTTTCAAACCGACTTTGTAAACCTGACCAACTTTTTGATTGGGGATCTACGGCAGCGCCTGCAAATAAATCTAATCCTCCATCAGTTAAAGGTTTATAATTAAAATCAGCACCCTGATTCATGTTTCTAATTAACTGCAATAACCTCACAGCTTCCAGATCAAAAACGGCTTTGGCATCAGGATGATCACCTGCTTTTACAGGGTCGCCTGTGAGGGCTAAAATGTTGCGGATACCCAAAGCATGAGCGCCCATTAAATCCGCTTGTAATCCGATTCTATTGCGATCGCGGCAAGCAAACTGACAAATCGGTTCAATACCATGTTGCACTAAAATGGCCGAGGCGACCAAGGAAGACATTCCCATCACGGCGCGGCTACCATCGGTAATGTTGACAGCATGAACTCTTCCCTTAAGAGTCGCCGCCATTTCAATGGTATGGGTAGGATCTCCGCCCTTGGGGGGTGCAACTTCGGCAGTAATTAAAAATTCTCCTGCTTGGGCTGCTTTACGGAAGTTATTAAAAGCACTAAAGCTATGGGTATCCGGCATAATGTGATCAGTTCAGTTTTCTACTAGGGTAAAGCAAATTACACCTAAAAGCCTAAACCCTAAAGAGGTACAGTGAAACCCAAAGCAGCTTTCACATCTGCGAGAGTTTGGTTAGCGATCGCCCTGGCTTTCTCCCCACCATGGCGCAACACCGACTCTAAATAACCTTTATCCGCCATTACTTCCTGATATTTATCTTGAATTGGCTTTAAAGCATGAATCGCTGTTTCTGTCAATAGCGGTTTAAATTGTCCCCAACCCATATCTGCACATTCTGCTGCTACTTCTTCCTTAGTTTTCCCAGACAGCAGCATATACAGAGTTAACAGATTATGACATTCTGGACGTTCTAAATCATCAAAGGCTAAACCCCTGAATAAATCAGTTTTACACCGTTTAATCTTCTTAGTAATCTCCTCTGGAGAGTCTAAAATATTAATGCGGCTTAATTCCGAAGGATCTGATTTTGACATTTTCCTTGTTCCATCTGTCAAACTCATCACCCTTGCACCTTCCTTTCTAATTAAAGGATCTGGTAACTTTAATACAGATGCTTTTTTCGCAAATTGATGATTAAACCTATTGACAATATCTCGTGTTAGTTCTAAATGTTGCTTTTGGTCTTCACCTACTGGCACTTTATCAGCTTGATACAGCAGAATATCCGCCGCCATCAGCACAGGATAATCTAACAAACCAACACCGACATTTTCCCCTTGTTTAACCGCTTTTTCCTTAAACTGGATCATATCTTGCAACCAGTTGAGGGGAGTAATGCAGTTTAGCAACCAAGTCAGTTCACTGTGGGCGGAAACATGAGACTGAACAAAAATGTGAGAATGGTTTAAATCAATACCACAGGCTAAATAAAGCGCAGCAATGGTGTAGGTATCAGCCGCTAAGGTGGCGGGGTTGTGTGGTACAGTAATGGCGTGTAAATCTACCACACAAAAGAAATTTTCATACTGGTCTTGAATTTCTACCCAGTTACGAATTGCACCTAAGTAGTTACCCAAGTGTAAGTTACCAGTTGGTTGAACTCCCGACAGAACGCGCTGCTTACCCATAATTATCCGTTATTTATCTCCTCTTCCCCGCTTGGTAAATGGGGCGGTTACAAAACTTATTTTAGTTATTTAAGCTCCCTTTTGTCTTGGGCGGGGAAACCCCACCCCTACAGGTGACTAATTTGTAACTTCAGCCATTTCAATAATGCGTCCGTCGTAGTCTTTGACTAAGAAATTCAAAGGCTTTTGGTTGCGAATCTTGAATTTTAAACCTCGGAGTTCCACGCGCATTAAAATTAATTCTAGGCAGTCATGATCAAAACAAACATGGCGTTGTTGATCTTTCTTACCCAAACTAGCACCAGTGATGATATGTAGTTGGGTATTTTTCTTGAGTTGATACCACAGTCCATCATTGCCATTATTCATGGTTCTGTTAGACCAACTAGGACTTGTAGACATATATAAAGGATCAATACCTGTTGCACCTATGGTTTGCTCATAATTGTAATAATAGTGCAAAGGTACTTCCGCTACTGGTAAATCTAGCAATCCTTCATATAATTGTCGGGCAATTTCTAAATCTGACACCATGACAGTATAAACTTTGGGAGCGCTGGTGAGAAACATCCACATAGCACCAGCATAGGCTGCCAAGAGCATAATCATAATTCCTTGGGTAGAAAATAGGCTATCCAAGGGTAAAGACGGTAAAAACGAGCCTAAAGTCAGTGGACTAAGCAGGAACGAAATGGAACTAGCTGCTATAACCATGAACAAACATTATCAAAAATTGGTATAAAGGAGGCGCTTTGAGTATGGTCAATTAAGACTAACATTAAGTCCTTGTTTCTAGTTTATCAAGATTCTAGTAGTCTAATCTTAGTCTACAAAGTCATGGACTTCCAGATATGATGAATAATCGCATAACGTTCCCTAGTATATTTTAACCATTATCTAGTCAAGAGATTGTGCAAATTCCCCACTTTCCTGAAGCTAATCACCCATTGGTAAAGTCGCTATTTCATCACAGCGACCACGAACTACTGACTTTATTTCAACGATATCCCGATTCTGGCAAGTATTTTACAGTCATTTTTTGCCGTTATAGCCCCATAGTTTATACTTTAATTCGGCATTCGGCGCGATCGCCTGTCCAAGCTGATTATTTGTTTGCCCTAATATGGCGACATATTTATTATGAATTAGGTGGACTGGATTTAAAATCAGGGGCTACAGGACAAGATGCTTTAACTATGCAAAACTGGTTAATTAATATCACTGCTTTTTGTATTAACGAAATTAAACTACCACCCACCGAAGCAATTCATTATTCTCTTAAAGATACTTCTCCTCCACTATGGTGTTATGTAGAACAGGCATTAGAACAACTACCACCGATGTCGCGTTTAATCGTCTTAATGGCGCAAACTTTCCACTGGAGTGAAACGAGAATTGCTGCTTATTTGCAAGCTGAAGGAGAACAAATTTCTCCCTCTGAAGTGGCCAGTTCTCTACAAGAAAGTTATCAGATGTTAGAAGATAAATTACCTGCCGATATCCGGGCTATTTACTTAGGTGAAGATGGAATAGATTCCTAATTTTAGCTATAATAATCACAATTACTTTTAGCCGCAACTAGGAGTTTTCCACCATCAGGGTACTTGGACATCCTCAATCATACAAATTCTGACTTCTAGATTTTTCTATTAACACCATCTAGGCAAAACCGAAGTTTGCAGGTTAAATATTATGAAACAGCGGCATTTTTTACCAGAAAAGACAAGCAATCAAGACAATTTAGCCAAGTTGCCAACTTTAACTTTTTATATTGTATTATTCACCTGTTTATTTACAAATACAGGTGTAAAAGCAATTGATATTACCCAACAAATTCACCGCCCTTTAAATAGTTATGCTGGTAAACCATCGCGGGATGTAGCAGATAAATTACTTAAACAAGGTAAACAACAATTAGCCCAAGGCTTTCCTGAAAAAACCCTGAAATCAGCACTAGAAGCTTTAGAAATTTATCACTCTTTGGGTGATTTAAAAGCCCAGGGTTCAACCTATGATTTACTAGCCAATACCTATCTACAATTAAATGATATTAAAAATGCCGAAGATTCCCTCCGACGACAGTTAGCAATATCTCGTGATAATCAAGATTTTCAAAATCAAATTTTTGCTCTTAATAATTTAGGTAGTATTTTCCTAGAAAAAGGGGAAAATATTGCCGCCCAAGATACTATTGAACAAGCTTTAGTTATTGCGCGTAATGTCACTAGCATTGAAGGACAAGGACTATCTTTAAGTAATTTAAGCCTCGTTGCCCTCAGAACAGGAGATTATAATAAAGCAATCAAAATTGGTGAATATGCCCTAGCTTTTCGCCGCCAACTTGGCGATGCTATTGGTGAAGCCAACACCCTAAATAATCTAGGTGATGCTTATCTTGCTGTAGGTGATTATCAAAATACTATCGGTAGTTATGGGGCAGCACTGCGACTAGCAAAAAGCAGTTTTGAACGTCCTAACCAATTACGGGCAATTGACGGTTTAGTAACTGCCCATGCTGCTGTAGGACGCTATGATCGAGCTTTGCAATTGTTAGAAACTCGTGTGGCACTTACAGACTCCAAGAGAAACCCCGCAGAAGATTTAAAATATTTAGCAATATCTGGGGAACTATATGAAAAAATGGGTAATTTTGACAAAGCTAAAGATTTTTACAGTCGAGCTATTTCTCTTGCTGAAAAATTAGAAGATAGCAAACAACAAACCTTGTTAGTTAATCGCCTGAACGAGTTAAAAGCACGTTAATTTTTCATGGATAGGGGTGGGGTAGTTAGGATATCAATTGATCATGAAACTGAATCTTGTAGAGACGTTCCGGCGGAACGTCTCTACTATAGTTTATGTCCTAATCTTAATAACTATAGCTATATCAGTAAAAATATGAAATAAGTCATGATCCCTAATCAAACATGAATATGATATTATATTTAAGAAATGTATACAAATTAAATTCAAAAAATAAAAAAATCACCCACTCAGGCGATGAATTAAATAATCTGAATGATTATCATCCATTGACTCATGTATCTTTTTAAACAGTTTCTACCATGATTTTTTACATCGAAATTCCCCTAATTCGCAAAAAAATAAAATATCCATTACGCTGGTTAATGGGTTTAATTGCTAGTGGTGTTTTAATCGTAGGAACAACAATGATAGTAACCACTATCAAGTCAGGAAATAAACCCCTAGATATTAATAAATTGACCGTTCCCGTAGAAGCAAAAAGCGTAACTGTCCGCATTACCGCTAGTGGGAAAGTCCAACCATTACAAAGTGTGAATATTAGTCCTAAAAGCCCTGGACTTTTAGCAGAATTAAATGTTGAACAGGGACAAAAAATAGAAAAAGGACAAATTATTGCTCGCATGGATAATTCGGAAATTAAAATGCGAATTCTCCAATACAAGGCAAATTTAGAACAAGCCAAAGCACAGTTAGCAGAAAGTCAAGCCGGTAGTCGTCCCGAAGAAATTGCCCAAGCTAAAGCTCGTATTGCCCAAGCCCAGGCACAGTTAACAATTATCCGCGATGGTAATCGTTTACAGGAAATTCAACAAGGACAGGCTCAAATAGACTCGGCAAAAGCTTCCTTACAATTAGCTCAATCTCGGTTAAAACGTTATCAAGATTTAGCTAAAAATGGAGCTATTTCTCAAGATAGTTTAGAACAATACATTAGTGAAAATAGAAGAGCTAAGGCTAATTTAGAAGAAGCACAACGGCGATTTTCATTACTAAAAATTGGCAACCGTAGTGAAGATATTCAAAAGCAACAAGCAATAGTGAATCAAGAACGGGAAGCATTAAAAAAATTAGAAAATGGCAATCGTCCTGAAGAAATTGCTAGATTTAAAGCGGCAGTAGTGAGTGTAGAGGCTCAATTAAAACAGCAACAAGTACAATTAGAAGATACAATTATCCGCGCTCCATTTTCAGGAATTATAACTCAAAGATATGCCACCATCGGGGCTTATGTTAGTCCGGCAATTTCCGCTTCTAGTAATGCTTCTGCTACATCCACTTCTATAGTAGCTTTAGCTAGGGGTTTAGAAGTTTTAGCTAATGTACCGGAAGTAGATATTCCCCAAATTAAACAAGGACAAAAAGTAGAAATTTTTATAGATGCTTACCCTGATGAAGTTTTTCAAGGTAGAGTACGTTTAATTGCTCCAGAAGCTGTAGTTGATCAAAATGTCACCTCATTTCAGGTGCGGATTGCAATTGATACGGGAGTAGAAAAATTGCGCTCAGGAATGAATGTGAGTGAGGTTACATTTCTAGGTAATAATATCAATAATGCCCTGTTAATTCCCCAGGAATTGATTGTGACTCAAAAAGGAAAAACAGGAGTTTGGTTATTAGGTAAAAATAATAAACCCCAATTTCATCTAGTGAGAATAGGAGCAAACATTGATAATCAAATTCAGGTTGTAGATGGTTTAAAAGCAGGTGATCGGATCTTTATTGACTTACCTAAAGATATGCAGCGTAAACCTGGAGATAGCAGTAAGAATTCTCCTAATAAGTAAGATGAAAAAACTAATTTTAGTAGATCCAAAGTTGGAATTATGGTAAGTATTCAGATCAGAAGTGTTGAATCCTGCAATAAAACTTTACAATGTTTGAGTTTTACCCAGGTAAAATCCCTTGTCTATTTTTTTATCAATTTTTCATAATTACAGCCCTAAACAAAAAAATCGCCCCCTGAATTCAGGAGGCGCATCACCACGAGGTATGTTTTAAAATACGCTGTTGTGCGTCCGCATCTCTAGCTGGCCACGTATTCTTTGACATTGGCTCGACGGCGACGTAAATGTGCAAGCGCTTGATGTTCTAATTGACGAACTCTTTCGCGGCTAAGGTTTAACCGTTCACCGACTTTCGCCAAGGACATTTCATTACCATCTTCTAAACCAAAACGTAAGGCTAAAACTTGGCGCTGTTGGGGTGTGAGTTCCGCCAGCAAGTTATTCAAGTCTTGACGCAAAAACTCTTGAGTTGTGTAATACTCCGGTGATGGCCCGTCATCTTCTAGCATTTCTTGGAGTTCGGTATCTTGGTTATCACCAACACGCACATCCAAAGAAACAGGCTGACGCGCCATATTGAGATATTCCCGAATTTGGGCGGGTTCTAACTCCAGTTCGTGGGCGATTTCCGAGGGTGACGGGGATCTTCCCAATTTTTGTGCTAATTCCCGTTGCACTTTTTTAATTTTGTTCAGTTTTTCGGTAATATGAATTGGTAAGCGGATGGTACGACCTTGTTGGGCGATCGCTCTAGTAATTGCTTGACGAATCCACCAGTAAGCATAGGTTGAGAATTTGTAACCCCGCATGGGATCAAATTTCTCCACACCCCTTTCTAGTCCCAAAGTTCCTTCCTGAATTAAATCCAGAAATTCCATATTGCGCTTCTGGTACTTTTTCGCGATCGCCACAACCAAACGTAAATTCGCTTCAATCATTTTTTGCTTGGCACGTTTACCTTGCATCACCAAATGATTTAATTGCGTTTCCGATTGATTAACATGGGCTGCCCATTCTGCTGCACTAGGCTCATGATCAATTTCTTTGCTTAAAGCTTCTTTAGCCTCGATCAGCGTCATCATTTGCTGTACTTGCTTACCATAAACAATCTCTTGCTCACGGCTTAACAAAGGTACACGGCCAATTTCTCGCAGATAGGTTCGCACCATATCGGCCGTAAATTTGGTGTTGATTTTTTCCGTATGATTGTTAACAGTAGGCATTGGCTTTTTATCCTCTACTCTCTAAACATAATTAATATTTTTGATACAAAGGCAATTGGTAAGTTTACACTATACATCACTAGAAAATAGGGAAAAATGATCAGCAATTACATTGATCAAGCCTTTGTAAAGATATTACAACTCTAAAAATCTCTTCTCTTAGCCTCCCTAAATATTGGCCTTAGATTGGAAAGTACCTTGGACTGTGTTGTTTAAATTTTTGTTGCAATGATTTTTTGCTAATTATCTAGTATTCGCCTAAAAAACGGAGTCAGTATGAGTTTACTTTGGTTCTATGTTACGGCAAATGGACTGAATAGTAAAGTTCCCAGAGGATAAATGTTTCAGTCATCGAGTCCCAAAAATAGACAACAAGTGAATTACTATTTTACTTTAGCTTCCTAAACTGTGTTGATATATCCATAGTGACGCAAAAACCCCCTCTCAAGTTGCTTTCAGGTATCGGGATAACCGAACTTGAGTAGCTTGAAAATGGTGTGATGTTACGCAACTTACTTGTTGAAGGTTGACTGTTGAACTCCTAAACGGGCGGGGTTTCCCAGCCCTTACTCCTCATAGCATAGCGTGACCTAGCCACACTTCTTAACTCTTGCCTTCTGCCTCCTACCTGCTTCTAAAAGCCTAAGTCTGCTTTTGCTAATTCGGCTGCGGTAAATACTTCCTCGTCTGACTTTTCCTCCCAAGCGATCGCCCCAATGTCAGCATAAAATTGAGAATCATAGGGACGGGTACGTACAACTACAGGCATCGGCACAGCATGACCTAAAATTAAAGCTTGTTGCTTAGAATCTAACTTAGCTAAAACTGAGCGTAAACCACTCCCACCAGACACACCCGTAAAAATCGCATCAATATCTTTTTCGTCATTCAGCAAGGCGGTAATGCGAGTACCGATTTGAGACATAACTTCATTATCTATGCCTGATGGCCGCTGATCAACTACCAAAAGTGTTACAAAATATTTCCGCAGTTCCCTAGCAATAGTTCCAAAAATTGTACTTTGTACCACCGCCGGGTCAAGAAACCGATGAGCTTCCTCTATTGTAATCATTAATGGTGTCGGCCGATCCAAAGGATTTTTACTTTGGAGAAATTTATCCGCTTTTTTCACATAATGTTGATGTATGCGTCTGGTGATCATATTTGTCACCAACATATATGAGAGCATATTAGACTGAGAACCAAATTCAATAACTACATTTTTCCCAGCTTCTAGAGATTGGACAATATTTTTAATATAATTTTGCGGACAAGTACCACGCATATATTTTAAACTATCTAACCGAAATAACTTGCGCTGCAATGCCATGATAGATCCTTTGTGTCCCCGCTTTTCCTCACAAAACATCTCAATTTCTTCATTATTCATATTTAGCAATTGAATAATCCAAGATTTACCCAATTCACTATAGAGAATATTGGCGTTATCTAAGGCAGCTTCAGAAAGTCCTAATTCCCGATTACATAGTTTAATATCTTCAACTTCAATCTGTTCATAACTTAGATACAGTTCTTGTGCATCCCGTACACCTCTGCGTTTGGTTGAATCTGGATCAAGGGTATAAACTTCTACTTGTGAGGGGAATAACTGTTTTAAACCCTTAACAGTGTTAACATTTTTACCTTCTGCCACTGCTTCCCAACCATATTCTGAGTGCATATCAAAAATTAGGTTCACAGCCGCATTTTTACGAATTACGCCGGCTAAAACTAAGCGTGTCAGAAAAGATTTACCAGTACCAGATTTCCCAAAAACGCCATTACTCCGTTCCACAAAGCGGTTTAAATCAATACAAATCGGCACATCCATATCTAAAGGTTTACCGATGGAAAAGTTTTTCCGTTGTGGATCATCTTCCCAACCAAACACTTTGCGGAAGTCCTCTTCACTTGCTTCATAAACTTGGCTAAAGTGACTAGGAATAGTTTTCACAGGTAATAATTCCATCGTCGTACTGGTTTGGGGTTGAAAGGATGCTAAACCCGTAGACGATGGAATAAAGGGGTTAAGGGATTTACCATTAGTAGAAAAGCCAGGTTCTTGAGATTCAGGAGTAAACATCAACATCGGTGCAAGGTTGATCATTCCATAGGTACCGCTACCAGCCAATACTTCCCGTAAAAAACTATCTTCCCAATTGGGAGGACTAGCAGTAATGCGGTCATTTGCCATACCCAGGGATACATCTGTAAGCATACAGAAAAAGCGCGATCGCATCCCCTGCACTACGAGAAATTTACCTACCCGCATATCTTCCACAGATATATCTGGATGTAATCTAACTTCTAAACCTCCAGTTAGAGAACCTTCAATAACTGAACCTAATGGTAATCCCAAATTCATTTTCGTCAGTTGTCCGTTGTTAGTTGTCCGTTGTTAGTTGTCCATAGTTGTTAAGAAGAAAAATTTTCTCCCCAACAGTCAACAGTCACCTAATCAATTTGAATACTCGTAGGTGCATTTACTACTGGTGGTGTAATTCCTGGTAATGGTTTTCTAAATTGTGTGTAGATCCGATCGCGCCAGGAGAAAAATGCTTCATAATCAGGATTATCCGCAAAGATGGGTAATCCCTTGCCTCTGAGAGATACTGGTAAATCTAAATAAGCACCATCAGGAAACTTCAACAGCATTGACAAACTAGCTACCGTTAAATCAGCCAAACCAGGTTCATCTCCTGTTAAATAGGAACTACCTACCAACAATTGAGTCAGAATATCTAAATCTTGTTTTAGGCTAGTAATGGCAGTATTAATTACCTCTGGAGTAAAACCGACACCAAAACCCAGCGCGGACAGAAAATCACCAGGAACACCTTCCACAAAAGTTTTGAGAATATCAGGAGTAGAAACCGGTAACAAGGACTTGCGAAAATTTTGATCTTGACTGATAGCTGCAAACAAAGCCTTTCTACCTTTCACACCTATAGACTCATCCGCCCAATCTTCTAATAATAAAGTTAAAGCGCGTTTTTTGGGATCCGTTGGTATCAGCAGCCGATCTGGATATTCTGAGTCTAAATACTTAGCAATTTCGGTAGAATCTACAATATATCTATTGCCATCTTTTAAGACTGGAACTTGTTTTTGTCCCGTTAATCTAAATAATTCTAGTTGACCAATCCCTGGTGCAACCTCGATTTTGCGATACTCTAAACCTTTATAGTCTAGAATTAAACGCACTTTTTCTGAAAATTGAGATAGTTCCCACTGATATAGTTCTAGCATATAGTATATTTTGCAGCTTGTTGGCTTATCAACTTTATAATTGTATCTTTATTTTTGACAATTTTTCCGATCAATCATTCATTTTGTCAGTTTTTTGGCTGCAAATCAAGGACAAAACTATATTGATTATTGTCCGCAAAACTGGAGATTTTTCTGGAATATTCGCCTTTAATAGTATCATATTTTTGTTAGAGGACTCCGATTTAATTGCTAAACATCCACAAGTCCCTTGAGTCATCAAACCAAACTCCTATAGTTGGCAAAATGTGATCACTCTTGATATAAAGTATAAACAATTCGAGAGAAAAAATTTATGAACCCTCATTACGGCAAATTATTTATCAAAGTCCTTGGTATCACGGGATTTGCTAGTCTTAGTCTAGTAATTACTCTACCATCCCCAGCACAACAAGTAGTCAATCCCAGCCCCAATATATTTAACGAACCGCCCTATAATCGCAGTCCTAGATCCAATCAAACCCTTCCTATTCCCAAACCCAAACCACAACAAACAGAAACTCCTACTGTCCCACCTACCTCCCAAACCACAGAAAAAAAGAATTTAATAGTGTTGGCCAATGACAATGGCTCATTTAAAACCCTTGTTAAAGCTTTAACAGCAGCAGGACTCATAGATACTTTACAAGGAGAAGGTCCTTTTACAATTTTTGCTCCCACAGATGCAGCATTTGCCAAACTACCACAAGACGCATTACAAGATTTATTAAAGCCAGAAAATAAAGAGGTATTAATCAAGGTTTTAACCTATCATGTAGTGTCTGGTAAGGTACTATCCAGCGATTTGAAATCTGGGGAAGTAAAAAGCTTACAAGGAGATCCCATTACTGTGAAAGTTAATAATGGTGTTCAAGTCAATGATGCAACGGTAACTAAGGCAGATATCGAAGGTAGTAACGGCGTTATCCATCAAATTGATAATTTGATTCTCCCTCCTAGTTTATAGATTTGTGATAAGGATTCAGGATACAGAATACAGGAGGTAGAATGAATCAGAATTTTGGAGTCATTCTTGATAATCGAGGGAAAAACGCAAGCATTCAGCACTCAGTAATCAGATTATTGCTACCAACAAATATTCTGACCCCTGACTCCTAACTCCTGAATTTTTACGATATTTCATTGCTAAAAATCTCCAAGTAAAAATCCCCAACTTTCAACAGAAAACGGGGATTTTTGTTTAGGAATAAAAAGACCTAACGAGATTTAGCAGTAGTCTTGCCTTCACTTGTTTTTGCGTCTGGAAGTAACTGCATTATCAACTCCTCAAGATTTTGTGCTGTTTGTTCTTCTTGATGCAAGTTTTGTTCTAACAACTGAATAACTTGGTTTTGTCCTATTTGTTGAGCAACTTTAATCAAACTACGATAACCAGCAATTTCCAGTTGTTCAATTTTGTTATGCCATCCTGCTAGTCCTAAATCTGCAATTTTGGAATTATCAGCCGCTAGAAGGGTAAATTTTTGACATTCACTAATTAACCCAGATGCAACATCACAAGTAATTCTTTGTGGTTGTTCTCCGCAGATATTTAACACCTGTTCCAGATTTTTAATGTGCTGCTGGGTTTCTTGAATATGTGGCTCAATCACTGTCTTCAATTTACTGTTTTGACAACATTCCCACATCATCTGCTGGGCTTCTAAAAAGCGATTTTCAGCATCATACATGGAGTTAATTCCATAGATAAACATCTGTTGTAAATTGCTGATTTTTTTTGTGCCTGGACGATCACTAAGTTGAACCATGATTATTCTCCTAATTTTATGTCGCTGTCTTTAACAGTCGTTCCATTAACCCTAGGTCTAGTCTGATTTATTCTCTTCCTACCCAAGACACAGTATAGGTATGAAATCTGATTGTTATTTGCGTCAAAAAATCAGACAAAAGTCTGAACTATGATTTCTATGATTGATTTGATGGAGATGATAAATGTATTTCTGATGGATTTTTAGCAGCAAAATAATCAGAAAAATTATCAAAACCACAAAAATCACAGTCTAGATTGCCAGAATTACGTTAAGGTAAAGATAAGTTAAGAAAATGCTGTCAAATAAATGGCTGCTCCAAGTTTAGAAATCATTTCGGCTCAGTTAGAAAGTCCGAACTTGCGCGATCGCATGGTAGCTCTTGCTAGTTTGCGTCATATATCGGCTGATGATGCTGTACCTTTAATAAAAAAGGTTTTAGATGATCAATCACTGCAACTGCGCTCAATGGCAATATTTGCTCTAGGGATCAAAAAAACCCCAGAGTGCTATCCTATCCTGGTGAAAATTCTGGAAACAGATCCAGATTATGGCATTCGTGCTGATGCGGCCGGAGCTTTGGGATATCTTGAAGATAACAGAGCCGTAGAAGTCCTATCACGGGCATTTTATGAAGATACAGACTGGCTAGTCAGGTTTAGTGCTGCTGTTTCTTTAGGTAATATTAAAGATCCTCGCGCCCATGATATTCTCATTCAGGCTTTAGATAGTGAAGAAATAGTCATTCAACAGGCTGCTATTTCTGCTTTAGGCGAAATCCGAGATTTAGATTCTGTCACCCATATTCTGCGCTTTGCCCAATCAGAGGATTGGTTAGTGCGGCAACGTTTAGCGGAAGCTTTAGGAAATTTACCCACGCCTAAAAGTATTTCAGCACTGAAATATCTAGAAAAAGATAGTCATGAGAACGTTGCTGAAGCAGCGAGGATTTCTCTGCAAAGACTTGAGGAAACAAATAATCTCAGTTAAAAATAAAGTCTCTTCCTAGTTTTTAATAATAAAAGAGGTTATTAAGATTGTGATGCAGGGCGAATTTATTCATGAACATTGAAGAATTTTTTGAATTAAGTGCTGGCAAGTGGTTTTCCCATCGCACCAGTCACCACTTAGCATTTAAGCAGTCAGAAGACGGCAAATCAGACATCGTAATCGAAATATTAGCTGCTGACCATCCAGAAGTCATTAAACTGTGTCAACAGTATGAAATTGACCCTAATACCGCCTCCTGTGGGGCGCGAGTGACCTGGAACGGCACAATGGAATGGGATGAAGAAAAACATCAAGGTTCTACTGTTTTAGCCACAGTCCCTAACACAGACAACCCAGATGAAGGTAAATTACTCCGGGAAATGGGTTATGCGGAAAAAGCCCCCGTTGCCGGTAGCTATAAAATGGGTGATGACGGTGCTTTAACTCTGATTACTGAGTATGAAACCATGTGGTCTGAAGAAAGACTATGGTTTGCCAGTCCTAACTTGCGGATGCGGGTAAGTGTTCTTAAACGGTTTGGTGGCTTCAGTATGGCTTCCTTCACTTCCGAAATCCGTATGGGTAACACGGATGCTTCTAAAAAGGCTATGGAAGCCGCTAATTCTGCTGCTGGTTAGGGGAGTAGGGGGCAGGGGTTCGACTCCCTTCGACTCCCTTCGACTCCCTTCGACTCCCTTCGACTCCGCTCAGGGCAAGCCGCTCAGGGCAAGCCGCTCAGGGCAAGCCGCTCACCGACCGGGGAGCAGGGGAGAAAATTTTATTTTTCTTCCTTCTTTATTTCTCCTGAATTCCTGACTGGTCACTGAGCGAAGCCGAAGTGCTGACTCCTGAACTCCTGATAGTGTTCACGTAGTGTGCCGAGGGCATAGCGTGGCGTTAGCCATACTCCTACCTCTTGTCTATTCCCTGTTATCTGCGTTTACTAGAACGATGAGGTTTAGGTGAACTAGAAGCAGATTTTTTAGAGCCTGTTACCGTGCGTGATGAGGGCTGTTTAGCTGACTTTTCAGAAGCAGATTTAGGTGCAGAACGCCGCGTCCGCTGTCCACCGCCAGAAGGGGGTTTGCGTCCATTGGGAATTGGTTCTGCCTTAATTTCTGGGTTAACACTAAAACCTGACACTACTTCTTTAGGTAAACGTTGGTGAATTAGGTTTTCAATATCTGTCAACAAATGGTGTTCATCAACACATACGAGGGATATCGCTTGGCCTTCTGCCCCAGCGCGTCCAGTTCGACCAATACGATGAACATAATCTTCTGGGACATTGGGCAAATCATAGTTAATGACGTGGGGTAATTCGCTGATATCAAGACCCCGTGCAGCAATGTCCGTTGCTACTAATACCTGTAAAGTCCCATCTTTGAATTTGGACAAAGCATGGGTTCGTGCTGCCTGGCTTTTATTTCCATGAATAGCTAGGGCTTGAATACGGTCTTCACCCAACTGCTTGACTAACCTGTCAGCGCCGTATTTAGTGCGACTAAATACCAGGACTTGATACCATTTATTTTCCCGAATGAGATGAGACAATAATTGGCGCTTGCGATCGCGGTCTACATGATAAACTTTTTGTGATACTGTGGCCGCAGTCGCGTTCCGACGTGCTACTTCAATCATTGTCGGGTTATTTAGCAACCCAGTCGCAAGAGTTTTCACCTTATCTGAGAAAGTTGCAGAAAATAGTAAATTCTGGCGTTGTTTAGGCAAAAGGGAGAGAATGCGGCGGATATCATGAATAAAACCCATATCCAGCATCCGGTCTGCTTCATCCAGTATCAACACTTCCACGCGGGACAAGTTTACAGTCCCTTGTTGAACATGATCTAGCAGTCGTCCGGGGGTAGCCACTAAAATATCTACACGGGTTCTCAATTTCTGTTTTTGGGGACCAATACTCACACCCCCAAACATCACCATTGAATTGAGATTTAAGTATTTACCATAATCACGCACACTTTCTTGCACCTGGGCAGCAAGTTCACGAGTCGGTGTAAGAATTAATGCGCGAATGGGGGAGGATCCATTAGCATTACTTTGAACGTTTTTATTAGTAGATAAGCGATGTAACAGGGGCAAAGTGAAGCTGGCAGTTTTACCAGTACCAGTTTGCGCTCCAGCCATAATATCACCACCAGACAATACCACAGGGATGGCCTGCTTCTGAATTGGTGTAGGTTTATCGTATCCTCGCTCTGTGACAGCACGGATAATTTCAGGGGACAAGCCGAGATTAGAAAAAGACATAGAACTCCAAGAATAACATCGGCCTGTCGCCAATCACGGCTTCAGTCTTAGGCGGACGATTGGTTTAAAATGCTAAATGGGCAGTAAGCCCCAAGACTAGGAGCAAATGCCACAGTCCAAGATCATAGCAGTGTTATTGTTAAATAGGAAATAGGACTTACGCCAGGATCAACTTGACTAGCTTAAAAAAGAAGTCAGGGACTTTTTAGCTACTTGTGACAACTTGACAAAATCCAAAATCGAGTAACTCCTGCTATACAATGGTAAACAGACCTGATATACATTATTAACTAAGCGTAATTCCCAATGACCACTAAACGCCATTACCATATTATTACCTTCGGTTGCCAAATGAATAAAGCTGACTCCGAACGCATGGCTGGTATATTAGAAGACATGGGCTTTGAGTGGTCAGAAGACCCAAATCAAGCAGATGTAATACTTTACAATACTTGCACCATTCGGGATAATGCGGAACAAAAAGTATATTCTTATTTAGGTAGACAAGCAAAACGCAAACATGAACGACCTGATTTAACTTTGGTAGTTGCTGGTTGTGTTGCTCAACAAGAAGGGGAAGCACTGCTGCGGCGTGTGCCAGAATTGGATTTAGTCATGGGGCCACAACACGCTAACCGCCTCAAGGATTTGCTAGAATCTGTTTTTGAAGGCAATCAAGTTGTCGCCACAGAAGCGGTTCACATTTTTGAAGATATCACCCAACCCCGTCGAGACAGTCAAGTGACCGCTTGGGTAAATGTTATCTATGGCTGCAATGAACGTTGTACTTATTGTGTAGTTCCTAATGTGCGTGGTGTGGAACAGTCCCGCACACCGGCAGCTATTGGTGCCGAAATTGAAGAGTTAGCTAAACAAGGTTACAAAGAAATTACCCTTCTGGGTCAAAATATTGACGCTTATGGTCGAGATTTACCCGGTTCTACTCCTGAAGGTCGTCACCTGCACACCTTGACAGATTTACTTTACTACGTTCATGATGTACCAGGAATTGAACGGATTAGATTTGCTACTAGCCATCCGCGTTATTTTACGGAAAGACTAATTAAAGCTTGTGCAGATTTGCCCAAGGTATGCGAACATTTCCATATTCCTTTTCAATCTGGAGATAATGAGATTTTAAAGGCGATGTCACGGGGTTATACTCAGGAAAAATATCGCCGCATTATTGATACTATTCGCCAGTATATGCCAGATGCTTCGATCAGTGCCGATGCCATTGTCGGGTTTCCTGGGGAAACTGAAGAACAATTTGAAAATACTTTGAAATTGGTTGAAGATATCGGTTTTGATTTATTGAATACTGCTGCTTATTCTCCTCGTCCTGGTACACCTGCGGCTGTATGGGATAATCAACTGAGTGAAGAAGTAAAAAGCGACAGATTGCAAAGATTAAATCACTTGGTTAATATCAAAGCAGCCGAGCGATCGCAGCGTTACTTTGGTAGAATTGAAGAAGTATTAGTAGAAGATCAAAACAGCAAAGACCCAACCCAAGTTATGGGTAGAACTGGAGGAAATCGTCTCACTTTCTTTACGGGTGATATTAATCATCTCAAAGGGCAAATAGTCAAGGTTAAAATTACCGAAGTTCGCGCTTTTAGCTTAACTGGAGAAATAGTAGAAGTTCGTCAACCAGTTACAGTTTAATTGGAATCTATAGAACTGACCCTATGGAGGGAATTGCCCACCCTATATCAGATAAAATTACCTCACATTTCTCACTAAAAAATCTGCCTGTCCACAACTTTTGCGAGAACGCTTCAAAACTTCTTGGCTACAAATACCTGCTTTACCATCTGGAGAATAGCAAAAAAATACTTCTTTTAAGAATCTACCAGAATCAGAACAATAGGGTGCAATTCCATCAGCAGTAAATTCACTATTAGCACTAATAAATGCAGTTTTTAACCCGGCAATTGTTGTCCGAAAAGGTTTTATAGGACGATTATAAACTGTGGGAATTGCCACAGAATCTTTTAACTTTTTACTTAATGCTAAATATTGTTCAGGAGTTTTACCAGAACAAGTTCCATGTTTTTGCCATTCATGGTTATACAGTCCTGCACTGGGATACAAGCCAGGAAATTTTTGTTTAATCGCTGGGGTTAATTTCTGACTGGAACAATTAGCAGGATAACCCTTTTGATATTGGGGCCATAAACCATGCAAAACAAAGCCCAGTTTTTTACCTACATTACATTGATTCGGGTCAGGTTTTTGATTTGTAGCACAATAATCAGGAGACCAGGAAAGAGTCAGGACGTAAAGATCGAATTTTCCTGGAGTTCCCGGATTTTGAGCTAATGCACTATTAGATACAATTAGGCTAGTTATTAAAAAGGAATACATAAACAAAACCGTCTTCATCTGCATATTTTTAATTAGTTGTTTATAGCTGCAAATGCGATTTTATCATGATTCTTTTCCTGAGTGCGTTTTATTACAAAATTATTACAGTGAGGAATACCTCACTTCTAGGTGGGTATGCACACCAAAAAAATATTTGCAAGTTTCCTTAACAATCTGTTATATTTATTTACATAAGGTTACAAAGATAAACATCGAGGTTCTCGAAATGACTATTTTAATCTCTTTATTTGTTGTTGGTTGGGTCGCTGTTGCCGTAATTGGTTCTTTAGCTTACTTCATGGGTGAGCAAAGCAAACCCATTCATGAACGCAACTGGGCTTCTGAAAGTTTTGAAACTTTATCTAAATCTATTACTGGTGTAGATATAAATTATACACAGCGTGTACCAGCTTATGCTATTGATGCTTATGGCAGTCGTAATTTACCACGATAGTATTTAATTGAATGTTCCCAAAATTTAATACTAATTCATTTGTAGAGAAGTTCCATGAGCCGCTCTACAATTTTTTTTAGGGAGTCAAATATCCAAAATCCCCTGACTTCTGGGATGTTTTCTCTCTGATATGCGTGAACACTATAGCCTGTGGCCTGAGTTCTCAATTTTGAGCAAAAAACTTTTTCACGATAGTCTGAACGCACAAAAGCTTGATTTATCGTCTGTTTCCGGGATCAAAACCAGATTAACAAAAATAAATATATGACGGGTTGTCATATTTGGCATGGATTGTATTTAGAATGAGAACAGGAAAATAAAAACTATATCTCAGGAGAGAGTCATGAAATTAATTGCAGCTAGTTTGAGACGCTTAACCCTAGCAGTGCTGACTGTTCTTTTAGTTGTTAGCAGCTTTGCCGTTTTCACTCCTACCGCCTCTGCTGAAACCTACACCATCAAATTGGGTACTGACAAAGGATTGTTAAAATTTGAGCCTAGCAAGTTGACTATTAAGCCAGGCGACTCAATCGTGTGGCTTAACAACAAAGTTCCTCCCCACAACGTTGTATTTGACCCTGCTAAAAACCCCGCTAAAGATAAAGCTTTAGCAGTATCTTTGTCTCACAGTAAATTACAGTTAAATCCTGGTCAGACAGTCACAACCACTTTCCCCGCAGACGCACCTGCTGGTGACTACGTATTTTACTGCGCTCCTCACCGTGGCGCTGGTATGACTGGAAAAATCACTGTTGCAGGCTAAAATTAAGCTATAAACTATACCTGTGGTAGTGAAAGCTACTCTAGCAGCAATAATTTATCGGGGTTTAGCGCCGCTAAACCCCTAAATTTTGGGCATTTATATTAAGCGTAATTAAACCCACATTCCGCACCCCCCAGTATCACAATCGGTAATTATGGCTAACGCCACGCTCCGCTATCGGTTTTTTGAATACCTTTGATGATAATTTTGATACAAAATGGTCTAAATCTCAGGTGGCGATAGCGAAGCGCTGCTGCAAGCAGTTCGCCAATCTCAAATCCCCAAACGACCATTTTTCGTTGTGTGGCAGTTTAGGGTGCGGAAGGTGGGATTAAATATTTTTTATTATATTTAAACTTTATATATAGCAATAGATAAGAATCTATATATATCAAATACATAATTTATTTAAATTCTTTTTGATTTTGTAGTTTCTTAACTAGAATATGTACCTTTGTTGATGGGTTTGTACATCCATCAGCATTAGGATGTTTTTGTTCTAGTTTCATGGCATGATTGATTGCAGTTTCTTGATATGGGTGGAATTTTACATATAGAGATTTAGGTTCTTCAGTACATAGTATGCTAAACTAATATTTAAATCTCCAAGTAAGCAAGCATCTTAATCGGAAATTATCAAAATTTCTAAATCCATAAGCAGAACGTTTAATCAACTTGAGTTTGTTATTGA
>JACCDP010537433.1_pt1 | contig 20660 bp, 22 predicted proteins | sample 7445841 | NCBI WGS metagenome assembly JACCDP01 (sample SAMN15323441, study PRJNA562643) | freshwater metagenome | isolation source: river surface water | place: USA:Blue River Watershed | collected 2017-08-17
CCATATCTCGTTTTAGAATTTTCATAATGATGTTTTCCGTGATGAAGCCATAATTTTCGCATAATCCCTTTTGAATAGGGCTTCAAATGAATTGAATAATGAATCATTGAATAAATTAAATACCCGAATTCAAATCCAGGAAAGAAGAAAAATGCAAACTTATTCATCAAAAGAAAAAAGAATGAAAAAAGGAAAAAGGAAATCACAAGAACAGGAATTGGTGGCATAAAAAGGTGATTTGAATCAGTTGGATTTTCGTGGTGGTGACCATGCAAAGCATAATGAATCACTTTTAATATTCCGTTCTCACTTCTCAAGTGAAAGACAAATCGATGAATTACATATTCGGCAAGAGTCCAAATGAAAATCCCCAAAATAAAAAGTAAAAATTGAATGTGAAAGAGCACTTTAAAATTAACTAATCCATAAATTAATATTGAACTAATTAACGAAAGGTGTAGAATTGAAATTAATAGTGGATTACTTCTAGATAATAACTCAATAAATGGGTTATCGAACATGACTTTTCGTTTTCGCATTGTAAATTTTAAAGTGCAATTATAACCCCCTTAAAAAATCTAGTATTTACTAGAAAAAATAAATCATTTACATTTTTTATAAACAAATTAGGGACACGTCTTTTAGTTCCCTACAATCTTTGCTTCGATTCGCCTATTGAGCGCCTTATTTTGGGAGAATCGTTAGGGTATTTTGGAACAGTTTCGCCGTATCCTATTGTAGAAATTCGTTTGGCATCTATACCCTTCGATATCATATACTTCTTAATTTCTTCTGCTCGATTCTGTGATAATTTCTGATTATGCTTTTCTTTCCATTCATTAGAATAAAATGACTTAGAAAACCCTTTGCTCATTTATACATTCTCGGCATTATTTTTGCTGAGCGTGTCAGTCATGAATGCCCTAATCAAACTTGTCGCATCCTTAGTAATTTTATTTTCCACAACAAGTGATATTCCTTATGGTACGCTTGAAAAAGCAATGGAATCAAATGATGCGAAATCAATAATAAACCTTGGAAAGGAAAAAATTCTGCTAAATATTTTAGGTAAAGAAGGTGCATATACTCAATCTCAAGCCCAATTAATTTTAAGTGATTTCTTTACAAAAAAACCAAAGGGTGCTTTTTCGTTCATCTTTAGAGGTAAGGAAACTTCGGATGGAATTTTCGCTGTAGGGAATTATGTAGTTAAAAGCGAGTCTTTTAGAACGACATTTCATTTCCGGACAATAAAATCAGAGTCGAAATTGGAGAGTCTTACAATTACTAATTAATTCTAGTTCTTCAGTTTTACATATCCGCTCAAACCGTGCATTCCTCCTTCTCGACCAAAACCACTTTCCTTGTATCCACCAAACGGTGAGGATGGGTCAAATTTATTGTAAGTGTTCGCCCAAACAACTCCTGCTCGTAGCTTTGTTGTGAGATTAAAAATACGAGAGCCTTTATCTGTCCAAACGCCCGCGGCAAGTCCATATGGAGAATTATTAGCCTTTTGAATTACCTCATCTACGGTTCTAAAGGTTTGAACGGTCAAAACTGGACCAAAAATTTCTTCCTGAGCAATGATGTTTGATTGTGCGACATTCGTGAAAATAGTTGGCGGACAATAATATCCTTTTGCAGGTAAATTACACGTTGTTTGGTACATTTCTGCACCTTGGTTTTTACCGATTTGAATGAACTTATTAATTGTTTCCAACTGTTCTTTTGAATTGATCGCGCCGATGTCTGTATTCTTATCAAGCGGATTCCCCACATAAAGACTTTCCATTCGCTGTTTCAGTTTCCGAATGACTTTATCAGCGACATTTTCCTGAACAAATAAACGGGATCCTGCACAACAAACATGACCCTGATTAAAGAAAATACCATTAACAATTCCCTCTACCGCCTGATCGATTGGCGCGTCGTCGAAAATGATATTGGCAGATTTTCCTCCAAGTTCCAAGGTAACTTTTTTGTGCGTTCCTGCTATTGCCTTTTGAATAATTTTACCAACTGCAGTTGAACCTGTGAATGCGATTTTATCGACATCCGGATGATTGACAATTGCAGCGCCTGTATCACCATAACCTGTTACAATATTTACTACACCTGCAGGCAAGCCTGATTCCTCTATGATTTCTGCAAGTTTCAATGCTGTAAGTGGCGTAGTTTCAGCCGGTTTTAAAACAACCGTATTTCCAGTTGCAAGAGCTGGTGCGATTTTCCAAGCAGCCATCAACAATGGAAAATTCCAAGGAATAATTTGACCTGCAACACCGAGTGCTTCTACCTTGCGATTTGGAAAAGCGTATTCCAATTTATCTGCCCAACCTGCATAATAAAAGAAATGATTGCACGCCAATGGAACATCAACGTCTCTTGATTCTCGAATTGTTTTCCCAGCATCCAACGTTTCAATTACCGAAAACTCTCTAGCTCGTTCCTGCATCAACCGGGCAATTCGATAGATATACTTTGCTCGTTCTGAAGGAGCCATTTTGGACCAAACATGCGTATAAGCTTTTCTTGCAGCTTTTACTGCGAGATCTACATCTGTTTCATTTGCTTGAGCGACTTCTGCCAAAACTTCTTCGTTCGCTGGATTTATGGTTTTGAAATAGTTTCCACTTTTTGGCTTTACCCATTTTCCATCAATAAACAAATCATACTTTTTCTTTAATTGAATGTGAGTGGTGGACTCCAAAGATGGAGCATATTCCCAAGATTCAGTATTATTTTCTTTTGCCATGTTAATCAATAGTAAAATAATCGGAAGATTGATAAATTCCTGTTTCGGTTTTTAAAATCTGCATTAAAACATCATTTGCCAAACTACTTGCTCCAAAACGGAACCAGTGATTGTTAAGCCAGGCATCGCCCAAAATTTCCTTAACCATTACCAAATTATGAAGTGCTAATTTGGATGTTGAAATGCCCCCTGCTGGTTTCATTCCAATCATTATTCCTGTTTCATCAAAATAATCACGGATGGCCATCAACATCGTGTAAGTAACTTGCATCGTTGCAGCAGGCTGTATTTTTCCCGTTGAAGTTTTGATGAAATCAGCACCTGCGTAAATGGCAATATCACTCGCTTTTCGCACGTTATCCAGTGTCGCCAGTTCACCTGTTTCAAGTATTACCTTTAACCGTGCCTTTCCACACGCTTCTTTTATTGCCGCTATTTCATCAAAAACAAAATTGTATTCCCCAGAAAGGAATTTTCCCCGAGAAATTACCATATCAATTTCATCTGCTCCTGCATCAACAGCAAACTTGGTGTCTGTTAATTTCACTTCCAAAGGAGCTTGTCCAGAAGGAAAGGCCGTTGAAACTGACGCAATCTTAACAGAAGAATTTTCTAGCTCTTTTTTGGCAATTGGCACCATTGAAGGATAAACGCAAACAGCTGCAACCGTTGGCAATCCTGGATGCAAATCATGCAAGTGTTGAGCTTTGTAACACATTTGTTTGACTTTTCCTGGCGTATCCTTACCTTCCAAGGTAGTCAAATCAATCATGTTCAAGACCTTCTTCAAGCCTTGAAGTTTTGATTCATTCTTGATGCTTCTCGTTTGGAACCGAGCAACACGCTCTTCTACGCCAACTTTGTCAATGGACGGTGAAACGGGAAGTTGTGAAAATAAAAAGGGCTTCATAATTACAATGAAACCCAAATTTACTAAAGATATTTAAATCGATTCAATTAATCTTCATCCTCATCGTCGTCATCGTCGTCCGGTTTATCATAATCATCGTCGTCGTCGTCATCTTCATCATCCAATTCATCGTCCTTAATACCAGGCACTTTATCAATGTCGTCGTCAAAATCATCGTCGTCGTCGTCTGCGACAGGTTTAGCTTTAGGAACGATTTTGTTTATTTTCACGAGGTAAATAACTTCCTCTGTTTCCCAAATTAATGCATCCAAAACCTCCCCTGTAGGCGTTTTAATCGTTGTCAAATGATTGATATACCCATCAGGGTAATCTTTCAAGATTTGTTTTTTCTGCTCAATTGTTAGTTTGTCGTAACTGATAATGGATCTTCTTTTTGACATAATGAATCAAAATTTTGTGTGGCAAATTTATATTTTTTGTTTTTCCAAAATATTTAAGGATAAAAAAAAGTGAAAATATTTTTCAACTTCTTTTCGTTCATATTCTTCCGGAACTAGGTTAAATTCGTTTTTATAATTTTAACCACAAATTTACTTGCGTGCCTAAAAAATTCCTAAACCTTTTCTTTACAAGCTTATTAGGTGTCTTTTTTGTATCATTTATCCCGGCTAAACTACTTGCCCAAGACTATCAATTACCAAAAAATTCAATCAAAGCAAGTGTTCTACCCATATTTGTTGGGGAAGTGAATATTAATTACGAGCGTATTCTAACGAAAAAAATTTCAGCTGAAGCAGCGCTAGGGTTTGTAACGGACAATTACCTGATGAACTTTTTATCCGAGTCAAACTCGCCTTCTTCAAACAAGGTTTTAATTGGTCCATCCGCGGGATTTTTATTCAAATATTATCCTTTTATTGCTGGAGACGAACTTTACATTGACTTAGAATTCAAGTATAGGAGATATAGAAAACATTATTCACAAGACGCTGGTGCATTTCAGTTTAATGAATATTCAGAAAGATTTATTCCAAGAATTGGTGTTGGATATCATCATTTTTTAGATGAAAAACTATTTTTTGATTTTTCAGGAAATTTAGGTCTTGTTTTCCAGAATACGCTTCTCTTTTCAAATGAGAGCGTCAATCAAACAATAAAACTAAACTTTGGTGTTGGTTTAAAATTCGGCTATGTATTTTAAAAATAACTAATTTTAATTGATGTCGAAAGTTAAATCTTCATTTTTCTGCCAAAATTGTGGCTATGAATCATCAAAATTCATGGGGCAATGTCCTTCTTGTCAACAATGGAATTCATTTGTTGAAGAAATTTCGCACAAGTCAAACAAAAACGTGGTTGCGTTTTCATCAGATTCACGAAGTGCCACTCCTCAGCTAATTCAGGATGTAATCAAGGAACTCGAAGAAAGAATCATAACTTCAGATCATGAATTCAATCGTGTTTTGGGAGGAGGAATTGTACCTGGTTCAATCGTACTTTTAGGTGGAGATCCCGGAATCGGAAAATCAACGCTACTTCTTCAGCTTGCCATTACTGAGCCCTTAAAAGTACTTTATGTGTCAGGCGAAGAAAGTGATCGACAAATTCGAATGCGCGCGGATCGTTTGGGGTTGAAAAACGAGAATTGTTATCTGTTGACCGAGACAAATCTGGAGCAAATATTGCTTCAAGCGAAAGAATTGAAACCTGAACTTGTTGTAATCGATTCAATTCAAACTTTATTCTCCTCAACGATCGAAAGTTCGCCAGGAAGTATTTCTCAAGTTAGAGAATGTACTGCTCACTTATTACGTTTTGCAAAGCAGACTTCAATTCCTGTGTTTTTAATCGGTCACATTACAAAAGATGGGTCAATCGCTGGTCCGAAAGTTTTAGAGCACATGGTCGATGCCGTTTTACAATTTGAAGGAGATCGAAATCACGTTTATCGTTTGTTGCGAGCAATAAAAAATCGATTTGGGTCAACAAACGAATTGGGTATCTACGAAATGCTCGGTGCAGGACTTCGCCCAGTTGAAAATCCTTCAGAAATCTTGATTTCAAATTCAAATCAAAACTTAAGCGGAATCGCAATTGCTTCAACAATAGAAGGAATGCGTCCCTTGTTAGTTGAAGTTCAAGCCCTTGTGAGCAGTGCGGCATACGGAACACCTCAGCGTTCTTCAACTGGTTTTGATTCGAAACGGCTCAATATGCTTTTGGCAGTTCTTGAAAAAAGATGTGGTTTCAAATTGGGAGCGAAGGACGTTTTTTTAAATATTGCAGGGGGTATAAAAGTGGATGACCCCGCACTTGATTTGGCGGTGGCAATGGCAGTTTTGTCTTCAAACGCCGATTTAGCGATACCAAAAACAGTTGCTTTCGCTGCTGAAATTGGACTTTCGGGTGAAATCCGAGCTGTGAATCGCTTGGAGCAAAGACTTTCAGAGGTAGCCAAATTAGGTTATGAAAAAGTAATTGTCTCAAGTTTCTCAAAAGGTATAGACTTAAAAAAAAATAAACTTGAAATCATACGTTGCGCCAAGATTGAAGAAGTCGTAAAAAATGTTTTTTCATAATTATGTCAAAAATTAATTTTACTTCAGCTCAACATGTTGACATTGAATTTGAAATAGCACCTGCGGTTTTGCGAATTGCTGCCTATGTGATAGACACAATAATCCTAAGTGTTTATCTATTCATCGTTTTTATGGCCGTTCAATTTGATGATTTTTTTACAAATTTCGGAACTTGGTTGTTTTTCATGTTGCTCTTGGCAAAGCTACCGTGGATTCTTTATCAACCCGTTATGGAATATCTAACGGGAGGACAAACAATTGGAAAGATGGCGCTTGGTATTCGTGTTGTTCGATTGAACGGAGAGCGCGTAGGATGGCGGGAAGTGATTACTCGATGGTTACTTCGTGGAGACTTTCTTTGGATTTCTGCGAGTTACTTCGTTTTTTTAATTCCATTTTGGAATGTATTTGATTCACTGATCGTTATGCTTTCTAGTCGTCAGCAGCGAATTGGCGATTCATTAGCTGGAACGATTGTAATCAAGAATAAATCGAGCCAATATTACAAACTCAAGGATGTTTTAAAAATCAAATCTAACGAGAACTACACGCCAACCTATTTGAATGTAGTTCAATTTACAGATGAAGATATGATTTACATTAAAAATTGCATTCAACATCGCAAAAGATACAAAGGAGCAGAGATTGATGCGCTATTAGTTCGTTTAACCAATGAAACAGCTCATTTGTTAGGGGTAAGTGAAATTCCAGCAGATCGCATAAAATTTTTAGAAACAGTTTTAAATGACTACGTTGTCTTAACCCGATAAAAAATGTCAAAATTGATTTTGGTACCGACTCCGATCGGAAATTTAGAGGACATTACATTGCGGTCAATTCGTGTTTTACAAGAAACAGAATTGATTTTTTCAGAAGATACGCGTGTTACTAAAAAACTACTTGATCACCTTGGTATCGCTAAAAAATGTCTACCGTTTCACGCGCACAACGAACATCGTTTTTTGGAAAAATCCATTGAAATGATTCGGCATGCTGAAAATGCCGTTTTGGTTTCAGATGCCGGGACACCGGGAATTTCAGATCCGGGATTTTTATTGGTAAGGGCCTGTATTCAAAACAACATTGAGGTGGAATGCCTTCCGGGTCCAACAGCATTTGTTCCTGCACTCGTCGCAAGCGGGTTTCCTTGCGACAAGTTTGTTTTTGAAGGTTTTCTCCCACATAAGAAAGGTCGACAAACACGGTTGAAAATACTAGCCTCTGAGGAACGAACCATCATCCTATACGAATCTCCACATCGCCTTTTAAAAACCTTGGAACAAATGACCGATCATTTTGAATTAACCAGAGAAATCTGTGTAGTTCGTGAGATTAGTAAATTCTATGAGACATACCACAGAGGGCAATTACAAGATCAATTGAACTACTTTAAACAAAACCCACCAAAAGGCGAAATTGTACTTATCATTAAAGGAATTGATTAGAAAATATCTTTTTTCTTCTTTTCAATTTCTTGAACTTTGCCAGTCTGCGTTTTTATAGCATCCTTCTTTTTTTCCTGATCGGCTTTATTCTCCTCAATTTTCTTTAGGTTATCGTCGATTCGCTTTCTGTAGTCTTCAATTTCCTTTTCCAAATCAGATTTATCTTCTTCGAGTTCCTTTTGCTCCTTTTCCAAACTTTTCAACGTTTTATTTTCTTTTTCAAGAAGACTATTGATGTAGTTTGAAGCGCAAGATCTTCCGAAAGATTCAATTGATTTTTTAAAAAGTTCAAATTGAGCGGAGTGATCTTTACTGTTTAAAAAGGCTCCACCCAAATCAAATGCGAAAGAAACATTGACTGGGTTATCATTTTTCTTTTCATATCGCGCATAAACATCAAACGTCTTTTTACCATATTCTTTCCATTCGCCAAGTAAAACGCAGTATTCCCCTTTATTTTCTTTGCACTTACCCCAGTCCTTCAAAAAACTTTTCAATTCATCTTGAAAAAATGATTCGTCCACAAATGGAATTTCAATTGAAAGAGAAGTCTGCGAACCTTTGGAAGTACTCATACTCCCCTCTTTAACACGCATGGATTGACAAAAAACGACACCCGAAATAAAAATCGAAAAAAGTAATTGAGCTAATTTCATAATTTAAGATTTGTAGACTAAGTTAATTCTAAAAGTTTAACAATAGATACTTAAGTTGCATTTTTATTAACTTTGATTGTGAAATTCTCAGATGTCATTGGTCACGAGTCGATAAAGACTGAAATTAGAAAAGAAATTCTTTCGGGAAATATAGCCCACGCTAAAATGTTTTACGGAAAGTCAGGCTATGGAACGCTGCCGTTGGCCCTTTGTTTCGCTCAATTCATGCTTTGCGAACAGAAATCGGAACAGGATAGCTGTGGTGTTTGTCCTTCTTGTAAACGTGTTCAAGATTTCAATCATCCCGACGTTCATTATGTTTATCCGATTGTCAAAAAAGACAATGATGAGACCTCAATTTCTCTGATAACAGAATGGCGGGAGCAACTTACCTCAAATTCTTATTTTGACCTTTCGACGTGGTCCGATAAAATTGAATCAAAAAATATTCGCCCAATTATTCGTGCAAATGAAAGTGCTGAAATCATTCATAAACTTAGTTTAAAATCGTACGAAGGGGGTTCAAAAGTCATGATTATTTGGATGGCAGAGGAAATGAATTTGCAATGCTCCAATAAATTGCTAAAAATAATTGAGGAACCTCCGAAAGATACTTACATAATACTCGTTTGCGAAAACATCGAAAATGTCTTGATAACGATTCAATCCAGAACTCAAAAAATAAATGTTCCAAGAATTTCACAAGACGATTTAAGTCTATTTTTAAGTCATAATTTTCAATTGAACCGTGCGGATGCAGATGCCGCCGCGACTTTTGCAGAAGGAGACTATTTGGTAGCGCTAAATTATTTGAACGCCAATGAAGACCAAGCAATTTACAGAGACCAATTTATTCAAATGATGCGTGTGAGTTATAAGAAAGATGTAATTGGGATGATGGATTGGGCTGATAAAATGGCTACTGAACCAAAAGAGCGACAAAAGTTTTTCTTAGTTTATTCCTTGCATATGTTTAGGCAGAGTATTTTAGCAAACTACATTGGACCTGAAATGATGCGCGTTTCGGAGGAGGAAGAGAAATTCCTAAAAAATTTCGCGCCGTTTATTTCAGGAAATAACATTCGTGAATTTCAGGAAACTTTCGATAATGCGCACTATCACATCGATAGAAATGCAAACACAAAGATTCTTTTTACACAACTGTGTTTTCAAACAATGCGATACATTCATGTCGCCTAAAATTGAAATCTAAAAAGTATAATTGTTACCTTTACAATTAAAATTATAAAATGGGATGTGCTTCTTGTAGCAGTGGTGGTGGAACCCCGAAGGGTTGTAAAAACAACGGAACTTGCAGTTCTGGTGGTTGCAATAAGTTAGAAGTTTACGATTGGCTAGCCAATATTGCGCTTCCGGCAGGACAGCAAGTTTATGATATCGTTGAGGTTCGTTTTAAGAATTCTAGAAAGAGCTTCTATCGGAATTCTGAGGGTTATCCTTTACAAATTGGAGATATTGTAGTTGTAGAGATGTCACCTGGTTATGACGTAGGAGTGGTTTCTGTGGTTGGAGAGCTTGCTCGAATTCAAGTTCGCAAAAAAGCTCCGAATTTAAAGCCAATGGAAACGCGAAAAATCCTTCGAATAGCGAATCAAGAAGAAATCGATAAATGGATCAAAGGTCGTTCCTTGGAGAAAGACTTGATGTATAAAGCGCGAACTCTTGCCTTGAATTTAAAAATGGAAATGAAAATTTCCGATGTCGAATATCAAGGTGATTTGTCTAAAGCCACTTTTTATTATACAGCCGAAGGTCGTGTCGATTTCCGTCAGCTAATCAAAGATATGGCGGACGATTTCAGAGTCCGAATTGAAATGCGGCAGATTGGTTCCCGACAAGAAGCTTCACGTTTAGGCGGAATTGGCTCTTGTGGGCGTGAATTGTGCTGTACGACATGGTTAACGGATTTTCGCTCCGTTTCTACTTCTGCGGCGCGCTATCAGCAACTATCTTTGAATCCGCAAAAATTGGCGGGACAATGCGGAAAGCTGAAGTGTTGTTTGAATTATGAATTAGACATGTATCTCGATTCTATTAAATCTTTTCCAAAACCAGAAACTCGCTTGCATACTGAAAAAGGAGACGCTTTCCATTTCAAAACCGATGTATTCAAACGATTAATGTGGTATGGTTACCAAGGTGAAAATGGCTTGATTGCTTTGACTCCGGAACGTGTAAAAGAAATTGTGAAACTTAACAAAGAAGGAATCAAACCTAAAGATTTGAAAGATTTTGAAATTGTTGAGCAAAAAGAAGTTGAGGTGGGTTACTCGAATGTGGTTGGACAAGATAGTTTGAATCGTTTTGAGAAAAACTTTACTAAATCAAAGAATCAAAATCGGAAGAAAAAGAAAAATAAGAATACCCAACAAGGAAATAAAAACAATCCCGTAAGTTGATGAAGAACTTTTTATTTTTAATGACTTTATTGTTGTTTTTTGCTAGTTGCGATGAAACTGCGTATTATCAAAAATCTTTTGGTTTTAAGAATAACATCTGGAGTCAAAATGTAAAGCCGAAATTTGAAGTTGAATTTCAAGATACAACCAAACTTTACGATTTTGTTTTAACACTCAGAACAACAACAGATTACAAATACAGCAATCTTTGGGTTTTCTTAAATTCTACCCCACCTGTCGGCGAATCCGTTCGTGAGCCCTACGAGATTAAGACGACATTTCCCGATGGAAGTTGGATAGGTAAAGAAACAGGAACGATTGTAGAACATCAACTTGTTTTCAAACGTCGCCGATTACCTTTTAAAGGAAAATACAAGTTTGTAGTGGAACAAGCCATTACCGAGAAAACGGTTGACGAGGTTCTTGACATTTCACTTCGGGTCGAAGAAGTAAAGAAATAAAAAAACATGCGTTTCAGATTACTTTCAAATGAAGAGCTTCAACATCTGGAAGCAGAATTCAAGCAATTCTTGATTGTAAATCAAATCCATTCAGATGAATGGGAAAAAATCAATGAACGTGAACCTGAAAAGGTACTTGGTCTTGTTGAGCTATTCAGTGACACGGTTCTGTTGAAGGTCTACGAAAAGATTGATTTTCTAGAATTTAGGTCGAAACATTTATTTTCGGTTTATCGCATTCACTCGGAAAGAATTGAAGCAATTCACGTCAAATCGGAGGATCATTCATTAAGTTTAGAAAAAGACGAGCAAATTTCAGTCGCCATTAATTCAAATTTGTCCAATCTATCAATTTACCGGGCTGAAAAAAAGGTCAATCCCTTTAAAGAAGATGAAATTCATCGTTTGGTAGAACAAGGTTGCGTGAAATCAACTGAACTTGTTTGGGAACAATTTAGTAAGTTGATTAAAACATCAACATAGCCAATCCGCAGCCGATTAGTATACTGATTAGTTTCAGTAAATTGAACTTATGATTCTCAGACGTTTCAAAAATAATTGTGGTCGAAATATGCAAAAACATTCCAACTACTATAGCCAAAACAACATGAATATCAATACCGATTTGTTCAGGTGAAATTTGAAATCCTAATATAACTCCAATCGGATTCATCACTGCAAAAGCCAATAAAACAAGCCAAGCTTTCACTTGCGACAAATTCGTGTTAACCAATAGAGTCATTAAAGCAATCGAGACGGGAATTTGATGAAAAATTATTCCCCAGAAGAGTGAACCATGTTCGTGTGAATGATTAGAAATGATTCCCGCATATTGATTTCCTAGTGGAATCCCTTCGATAATCGAATGCACGGAAAGCGAAAGAAACAAAACCCAAGGCAAGGCTTGACCTTTGTGAACGTGAACGTGCCCATGTTCAATCCCTCCTGAAAAATATTCCAAGATCAATTGAATCAAAAACCCAAGTAAAATAAACAAGCCAACTTGCGTGCCTTTGTCCTGATAAATATCCGGAAGTAAGTGCTGAAAAATAATGGCAAGTAGAAATCCACCACTGAATGCAAGTGAAAGTTTAATGAATTGACTCTTATTGGTCGCTTGGAGGTAACTCACAACAAGTCCACCTGAAATGACAGATAAAAATAAGCCAATAAACACAAAAGTTAAACTCATTATTTTCGCTGTGCAATGATGATTAAACGATCTGAATTTGAAGCATCAAATGGTTTCAAATCAAAGCTGCCAAAGGTATTAAGAATTCGGAATTGATCCGCAAGTAACGATACAAAGTCTCTTAATTTCAATGCTTGTACACGTTCGGTGAAATCAAATTGTTCTCCGTGATCTTCAAACTGAATCCGCTTAAAGATGTGTTTTCCATCGTAGTGACGTGTGATATTAAAAACTAAATCATCCACTTTTTTTTCTTCTCGAGCCACGAGGTTTGAAATTACTTTTTCAGCATTCATGAAATCGATAACTAAAATGCCATTTGGCAAGAGCATTTGAGCAATTGCGTTACAAACCCGCTCATTATCGGTGGTATCATCAAAATAACCAAAACTCGTGAACAGGTTAAAAACCGCATCGAAGGTTGCTCCCTGAATTGGCTCACGCATGTCTTGCACTTGAAAATCCAAGTGTTCATTTTTCAATTCGGAAGCAATCGCAATGCTGTTCGGAGATAAATCTACGCCCAAAACTTCGTAACCAAATTCATTTAGGGTTTTAGCATGTCGTCCTTTGCCACATGCTAAATCAAGCAGTTTTGAGTTTTTATCTAATTTCAGAAAATCCAACATATTGGAAATGAATAATTTCGCTTCGTCTTCATTGCGATTGTTGTAAAGCTGATGATAATAACTTGTGTCGAACCAACTCGCAAACCACTCTTTTTCTTCCATGGTGTAAAGTTACGAATGATTTAAGCGTCAAAAATCATTTCAATAATTTCGCAATCATTTCTTTTAAATGTGCGACCTCGTTTTTTAGTAAATCAATTTGATCTTGGTATAGTTTGCGCTCGTTTTCAGTAATTCCGTTTTGATCGATATGACTAAACACATTTCCACCATATTGATTATTGGAAATATTGAAAATCATTTGATCATTGAATGCTATTACCTCCTCAGGTTTCATACCTAAAACATCAGAAATTCGCTCCAATTTGCTGTATGTTACTTCCGATTCACCCAACTCCATTTTACTATATGCACTTTGGGTTACACCAAGCTGCTCAGCCACGTGCGATTGAGTCAAATTCTTTAATTCACGTAACTTTTTGATTTTTTGACCAATGTGCAAGGTGCGAAGATCATCCATAATCAGTTGTTTAATTGAACAAATATAAGAAAAATGAGAAATTGTCTTTTCGAAGGGTTTCTTGAAGGTTTGTTGAATCGAAAAAGCTAACCAATTTTTATTGGAATATATTACAAATAGAGGGAATAAATTACAACCTGATTTTCAACCTGATTTTCTAAAAACACAAGAAATTTACATATTGAATTTTCAAAAAATAATCTTCACGTTGTGATAAATGTAAATTTTGATCAAAAATTAAATGAAGCACTGGTTATTCATCTAAATAATTTGAAAAATATGTGTAAAATTTCATTGGCTTTTACTTTTCTTTTTTTAGTCATTTTCGTCGGTAATTCACAAACCATCGTTCGATCCACAATCGGATCTATCGGTTCATCGATGGGGAATGGAACAGTGTCCGTTCAACAAACGGCAGGTCAACCTAGTGCTACCACTTTTGTGAAAAATAATGATGGTTCTGCTCTGAGACAAGGATTTCACCAACCGTATTATTACGTGATAGAACGCAATGACTTGAATGCAACCATTTACCCCAATCCAAACAATGGTCAGTTTTCATTTCAAGTGGCAGTTGATGAAAATGTTGCATTTGATTATCAATTGATGGACCAACAAGGTAGATCGGTTCTTAAAAACTCCGCTAGTGGAAATAACTTAATTGAAGTTAATATCGAACAACCCGCGACAGGGATGTATCACTTGCAAATTGTATGTGGAGATAAAACTTCTTCTTTTAAAATCAATGTAATTCAATAATATATGAGAAAACTAATTCTTTCAATAACGCTTTTTGCTACTTGTTTTGGCTTAAAAGCTCAAGATGGTAAATTAATCCAACAAGTTAATTTCAATGCAGGCCGAACTTTTTCCAGCTTTGTGTTCGAAGATGAAGATGGCAACAAGGATCAAAATCTTTCTTACCGCTCTGGAAATACCTATAATTTAAGTATTGGTTTGGGATTTGGTTCAAAACACCTGTTAAGACCTGAAATTCAATACAGTGAACTCGGAGCAAAATCATCTTTTTTAGACGCTCCGGTAGATTGGAAACTCAATTACTTGGGAGTTGGAGCAAGTTATTTATTCAAAGTCATTGACAAAGAAACAATTTCGCTTTCACCGGGAGCGATAATCGGATATGATTATTTGTTGAAAGGCGAACAAACCATTGGAAGTGCGCGCTATAACTTGAATGAAAACGACGCTTTGAAAGCTTGGGATTTGAACGCAGGTCTTTTGCTAAATAGCCGTTTCAAAGTTACTGAATCACTTTACTTGAACTTTGAATACCGTTTCAATATTGGCTTGAATCAAATTGAGAAACAAGACCAAGGAGAAAAATCGAAAAATATTGGACACAGAGCCCTAGTGGGGTTGTCTTTTAATCTTTAATTAAAATCTTAACTAAATAATCATGAAAAAAATCGCTCTTACTCTTTTTTCGTTTGTGTTTGCAATCACGTTGTTTGCCCAACAAGCGCCCCCTCAGGGAATCAATTACCAAGCGATGGTTTATGTACCTTACGGCAATGCCACAGTTGGTGTTAATAGTGCAGGTCAAATCCCGGCAAACACAAAACAAGTTGTTGTAAAATTTACCTTGGAAGAAGGAAATAATGGTCCTGTTATTTATGAAGAAACACTTACGGATACAACCGACCAATATGGTTTATTAAATGCAGTAATTGGCACAGGAACTCCAACATCCAATAGCCCAGGATTATTTAACCAAATTGACTGGAGCCAAGGAGACCCCTATTTACGTGTAAGCATAACCTTAACACAATATAATTCTACTGTTTCTTCTTATCAAAAATTATGGAGTGTACCTTATGCTTTGTATGCTGACCATGCTAATTCTGCTAATACAGCAGATCATTCCAATACATCAGATTATGCAACTAATAGTAGCTATGCAGATACATCTGGCTATGCTTTTCAAGCGGGAAATGGTTTGACCGGAATTATCGATAATGGTAATGGTACGCTTACTTTGCAATATTTGGATGGATCAACAATTACTACAGGTGTTTTATCCGGATTAACAGGGCCACAAGGTCCGACTGGACAAAGCGCTTACGATCTTTGGTTAGCGCAAGGAAACTCAGGAACCTTACAGGATTACTTAAATAGTTTACAAGGAGCAACAGGACCTCAAGGACCACAGGGCCCTCAAGGACCCCAAGGGCCTGCTGGAAATGGTTTCCAAAATGGAACATCATTAGGACAAGTAATGTATTGGGATGGTTCACAATGGATTCTTTTAAACGCAGGAGCGCAATCTCAAATATTGACAATGTGTAATGGTGTTCCAACTTGGACAACAGGTGGAGTGTGTCCTGGTACAGGAACCCTTACTGGTTTAAATTGTGCAGGTGCAACAAATTCAGGAAATTTATATTCAGGTGTTGCAGCAAGTGGAGTAAGTAGCAGTATACCTTACACAGGTGGTAATGGTGGAACTCAAAATGGTCAAACAGTTGCTTCTACTGGAGTTCTCGGTTTAACAGCAACACTTGCACCAGGTAATTTTGCAAACGGATCAGGAACGCTGGTTTATACAATAACAGGAACTCCAAGCACAACGGGCATAGCAAGTTTTGCATTAAGCATTGGAGGACAATCTTGTGTTTTAACTAGAACAGTTACCTTGCAACCCGGAACCATTACAGCATTAAGTTGTGGAACGGCAACCAACTCTGGAACATTAACTTCTGGTACTGCCGCAAGTGGTGTTAGTAGTTCAGTTCCTTACACAGGCGGTAACGGCGGAACACACAATGGTCAAACTGTAACATCCACTGGTGTAACAGGCTTAACAGCAACCCTAGCGGCAGGAACGTTTGCAACAGGAGCTGGTTCTTTAACATATGCGATTACCGGAACTCCTTCTGCAGCAGGAACAGCAAGCTTTGCTTTAAATATCGGAGGTCAAACATGTACGTTGACAAGAACTGTAATATTACCTGTTGGAACAATCAGTACATTGAGTTGTGGAACAGCAACCAACACAGGAACATTAACTTCAGGAACCGCAGCAAGTGGTGTAAGTAGTTCAGTACCATATACAGGCGGAAACGGCGGAACACACAACGGTCAAACGGTTAATTCTACAGGCGTAACTGGATTAACAGCAACTTTGGTTGCGGGTACATTTGCAGTTGGAGCAGGATCATTAACATATACCATTACAGGAACGCCATCTGCAGGTGGAACTGCAAGCTTTGCTTTAAATATTGGTGGTAAAACATGTACATTGACTAGAACAGTAGGATTACCTGTAGGAACAATTACAGCTTTAAGTTGTGGAACTGCAACCAATACCGGAACATTGACAGCTGGATCTGTGGCAAGTGGTGTAAGTAGTGCTGTTCCATACACTGGAGGAAATGGCGGAACACACAATGGACAAACAGTTGCTTCAACTGGAGTAACAGGATTAACTGCCACATTAACTGCCGGAACATTTGCCGTTGGTGCTGGTTCTTTAACCTATACCATTACAGGGACGCCATCCGGTCAAGGAACAGCGAGTTTTGCTTTAAACATTGGAGGTAAAACATGTACCTTAACAAGAACGGTAAATTATGGTTATCCAACTGGTACAGTAAATTGTACGAGTTCTCCTACTGCTGTAGTTCTTGTTACCAACCCTACAACAGGAAAACAATGGATGGATCGAAATTTAGGAGCAACTCAAAAAGCGACAAGTATGACAGATGCAAATTCTTATGGTGATCTATACCAGTGGGGACGAAGAGCTGATGGACATCAATGTAGAACTTCTCCAACAACAACTACACTTAGCTCAACAGATCAGCCTGCTCATGGTAATTTTATTCTTATTTCCACTTCACCAAGTGACTGGAGATCACCTCAAAACAATAATTTATGGCAGGGTGTTAACGGAATTAATAATCCTTGTCCTATAGGATTTAGAGTGCCAACAATTACTGAATGGCAAGCTGAATTAAATACCTGGACAAGTATAAATGCCAATGGAGCATACTCTTCCCTGTTAAAATTACCAAGTTCTGGATTAAGAGATGGTGCCAATGTATTTTGGACAACAACAAGTCGTTATTGGTCCAGCACTGTTAGTGGGATTAATTCATTAAACTATGGATTTAATTCAAGTCTAGGTAATACAAATACAGCAGGTGCAAGAGCTGCCGGACAAGCTGTTCGTTGTATTAAGAACTAAGCATTGATGCTGTTAAGAAAATATGTTGGTAAATCAGAACGAAGAATATGTTAGAATAATCTTTGAAATCCAATTGTTTTCACCGGTAATAGAGAGGAAATATGATTACAAAGAACTAGTTACATTACTAGACAGTATTGAACATATTCATGAATATGCCATTATGTTCAGTTTAGGAGATAATAATTTCAATGAGTCGAAAGAAAGAAAATTATTAGAACCATATTCACTTTCTTTAGAAGATGTTTTTCTGAAAGACAAACTTACGATTTCATTATCTTTCAATATTCACATAGAGTCTGTTTTTCCATATTATTTTGCGCTTAAAATACTCTTAAATGTATGTGAGAAATATGGAAGTAATATTGATAAACTTCATGAATCAATTGAGGAGTTATTGTTGTGTTTGCAAAACTTTCTCAAAGATAAAATCTTTTTAAGGCGAAGAATTGGACTGAAAACAATGGATTTAATTTTTAATCATGAAAAAAGTGATTATTTTGGAGAAATTGAGAAATTATTGAGTAATCCACAATTCAAAAGATTATACAACTCATTTTGTAAGACTGCCTTAACTTTTAAGAAAATCAGTGTGCTTTTTGAGTTTTTGGATATTACAGAAAAGGATTCCCTATTAGAAAATTAAATGTGTTTAAAAAGTTCGATTTTCATTTTTAGTCTTTCTACTTACCATAGGGTTTCTGTTCTCTCATCCATCCAATGCTCATTTACTTTCCTTCAAGGAACGAAAGTAAAACTTGGAACTTTTGAGGATTTGAATTCTTAAATTAATCTCATTTATAATATAAAAAATAACTAATTATATCTTATATAAAAGATAAAAACATATATTTGTGTCTTGTTAAAGAGATATATGAAAGATGTTTTTAAAAAAATAATCCTTGAACGACAAGATTGGTTGAAAAAAATCAATCTCATTCCACGTGAAATAAAGATTGAAAATAAAGCTAATTATGCATTTACAGGACTTAGAAGAGCAGGCAAATCTTATTTTTTATATCAAATCATTCAGGATAAGCTTAAAAAAGATGATTACGAACGCTTGCTGCTTATCAATTTCGAAGATGAGCGCTTGTTAGAAGTTACCCATCAAGATTTGCAACTGATCATGGATGCTTATTTCGAGTTATTTGAATACGAACCCATTATTTTTTTAGATGAAATTCAAAATGTTCCCAATTGGCAAAAGTTTGTCCGAAGACTTGCCGATGACGGTAGACGCATCTACGTAACAGGAAGCAACGCGGAAATGCTCAGTCATGAAATCGCAACGACTTTAGGAGGACGCTTTATTAATAAAGAAATATTACCTCTTTCCTTTACAGAATATTTGAATTTTAAAAAGGTAAAGTTTAGTGAAAAGTCCAAGTTTTCAGCAGACCGTTTTCAGCTATTAAAAGAGTTTGACGCTTACTTGAACTTCGGTGGGTTTCCTGAACTATTGCAAATGAAAGACAAGCGAGAATTTCTTTCCAGCGTTTATCAAAAATTGTTTTATGGCGATTTGATTGCGAGATATAAGGTCGCAAATGCAGTAACACTAAAACTAATGGTGAAGAAATTGGCAGAAAGTGTCAATAATGAAACATCAGTCAATCGGATTAAAAATTTAATTAAGACAACCGGTGTGAGCATCGGTAGTAATACGCTTTTTGATTACTTGAACTACCTGGAATCATCCTATTTAATTGCAGCTATTTCCAATTATCACAGCAAGTTTACCGAGAAGGAAACACATAAAAAATATTATTTTCTCGATACCGGAATATTGGGTTTATTCCTAACCGATCAACCTACCAAATTATTGGAAAACCAGATTTATGTTGAGCTTCGAAGAAGAGGAGAAACACCTTATTTTTTAAAGCGAAAAACAGAGGTGGATTTTTACATTCCGGAGAAACAAGAATTGATTCAAGTTTCTTATCGTATTTCAGATCCCGAAACCGCAAAGCGCGAAATAAAAGTATTGCGTGATGCCATGAAGGAATTGAAAATTACCAACTCTTGGATAATCACGCATGATGAATCAAATGAAATTATCGTTGATGAAGGAATAATTCAAGTAATACCCGCTTGGCAATGGTTACTCAATATCTAAAGTTAATTCTAAAACAGTAGTATGGTTAAATATATCGTTTTTTTCATTTTAAGCTCCATTATAAGTTTTTCACTCAGTTCCCAAACAGTTCAATGCTCTTTCCATCCTCTTGCAGGAACGAAAGTGAAATTTGGAACGTTTGAGGGCTTTAATTCCAAAACATTGGATAGTGCAATCGTTGACGATAAAGGAAATTTCAACTTTAAATTTTCAACTGAAAAACCTTCCATCGGTTATTTGATTACCGCAGAAAACAAACCGTATTTTTTGATTTTGGATAAGGGAGAGCAAATTTCCTTGAAAGGAGAGTATTTTTCAATACCAGAAACTATCAAAGTACTCTCAGGTAAACAAAATCAAGCATTTTCCCAATTCGCAACAGAGCATCCCAAAAGAGAACAAACCTTGAGCGCATGGCGTTATTTGGATCGTATTTACACCATGGATTCTTTGTTTGTCAAGGATAAAAAATCCAAGAAATTTATATCTAAACAATACTCAAAAATCAAACAAGAGGATCAAGATTTTTTAAATCGATTGGATCCCAAAAGTTACGTTGCCTGGTATTTACCAACTCGTCGCTTGGTGAGTGATGTTTCCATTATTGCTCAATATCGAACAGAAGAAATTCCGGCAACAATACGAGCATTTAGAACGTTGGATTATACAGACGAACGCCTGTATAGAAGTGGTTTATTCAAAGATGCCATTGAAAGTCATTTTTGGTTGTTAGAAAACTGTGGAAAATCCTTGGATTCTGTCTTTATCGAAATGAAAGTTTCTATTGATTCCATGATGACCAA
>JACCDP010821315.1_pt1 | contig 20658 bp, 17 predicted proteins | sample 7445841 | NCBI WGS metagenome assembly JACCDP01 (sample SAMN15323441, study PRJNA562643) | freshwater metagenome | isolation source: river surface water | place: USA:Blue River Watershed | collected 2017-08-17
GCAATCAGGACCCTTTTTTATTACAACAAAATTTGTGCAGCATTTTAGGGTAGTGTATATTGCATTAAGCCATGTTATCCAAACTCGAAATACATAATTACATTTTAATTGACCAACTCAGTATTGATTTGTCCAATCAATTATCTGTGATCACTGGTGAAACTGGTGCGGGTAAAAGTATTATCATGGGGGCCCTGGGTTTAATATTAGGCGACAGAGCTGATAGCACGGTATGTAGAGACGCTTCAAAAAAATGTTTTATTGAAGGCACTTTTTCATTAAGCAACAAGCAAACCTATCAAGCATTTTTTACAGAGCATGATCTTGATTTAACGGATGAAGTAATTATTCGTCGTGAGATAAATGCACAAGGAAAGTCAAGAGCTTTTATCAACGATACGCCAATTAATTTGAACGAGCTTAAGCAACTTACTTCGCAGCTGGTGGATTTGCACCAACAATTTGATACGCTTACTCTGGGCGACACCGACTTTCAACGCACCGTAATTGATGCTCTGGCCGGAGTTCATAAGGATTTAGCACAATACCAATCTATTTTTCATTTATGGAAGGACCATCAAAAGCAATTGGCTGAATTAATTACTAGACGCGATGAGTTTGAAAAAACAGAAAGCTATAAAAAACATTTATTAGAAGAATTAGCGGCACTACAATTAAAAGAAAATGAATTAGAGCATTTAGAACAGGAACTTAAATTTTTAGAGAACGCTGTTTCCATCAAAGCACAAATTGATCAAAGCATTCAGGTATTAGAAAGCGCCGACAATCCAATTGTGCAACAGTTAAAACAAATTGCGAATAATTTAGATGGCATTGTGAAATGGCAACCTGAATTTGCTGATTTATTAAACCGTTTAAAAGCTGCACAAATTGAACTAGCAGATGTCGCTAATGAGCTTAGCAACTGGCAGGACAAAATAGATTTTGATGACAAGAAAATGGTTTTGATTCAAGACCGTTTATCAGAAGGATATAGCTTACAAAAAAAGCACAAAGTTCAAAGCACTAATGAACTCATTAGTATCCAACAACAATTGGAGCTTGACTTAACAGCGGTGCTTAGCTTGGATGAAGAAATTAATCAGCTCACCAAACAAGTGAAAGCGGATGAAAAAAAGGTAGTGGAATTGGCAACTTCTTTAACACAAAAAAGAAATAAGGAAACAGCGCCATTTACCAAAAATGTAAATCAACTTTTACATCAAGTTGGCATGCCAAATGCCAAAATAAAAGTTACGATTGACGAGGTTGCTTATAATGCATACGGAAAAGATAAAATTGACTTTTTGTTTGACGCAAACAATACCCAAAAGTTTGAACCTATAAAAAAAGTTGCGAGCGGAGGTGAATTAAGTCGTTTGATGCTTTGCATAAAATCACTTGTGGCTAAGTCCATTGATTTACCTACTATGATTTTTGACGAAATTGATACTGGAATTTCAGGGGAACCTGCCAAACAAGTAGGTTTATTGTTGCAAGGCCTAGGACAAGCAAGACAGGTTTTATGCATCACCCACCAACCGCAAATTGCCGCCAAAGGACATGCGCATTTATTTGTATATAAAGAACAAAAGGGCACCAGTACCAACACTTTTTTAAGGGCACTAAGCGCTAATGAAAGAGTACAACATATTGCCCTGATGATTGGCGGTGATCCACCAAGTAAATCTGCTTTGGAAAATGCCAAGGAACTTTTAGGGGCGTAATTTTACCATAATTCTTATTGTATTTCCTATTTTTTATAACATCCACTTGTTTTAACGAAAGCTTATTAGTCAATTCATGCAATTATTGACTTTTTAAAGGATATTATAATTATTTTTACAGCAATTAAATAAACCATCAAAATGGCATACAATTTATTGAAAGGAAAGAGAGGAATTATTACTGGTGCGCTTGATAGCAATTCCATTGCTTGGAAAGTGGCTGAAAAAGCACATGAAGAAGGTGCAACTTTTGTTTTAACCAACGCCCCTATCGCAATGCGTATGGGTGAGATTAATGGTTTAGCAGAAAAAACAAACTCTAAGATTGTTCCAGCCGATGCGACAAGCGTTGAGGAATTAACGAATCTTTTTACCCAATCTCAAGAAATTTTAGGTGGCAAAATTGACTTCGTATTACATTCTATAGGCATGAGCGTAAATATTCGTAAAAAAATCGCTTACCCTGAATTGAACTATGATTATTATGCAAAAGGCGTTGATGTTTCTGCAATGTCCTTACATAAAATGCTAAGTGTTGCTTATAAAATGGATGCTTTAAATGACCACGCAAGTGTGGTTGCTTTAACCTACGCTGCAGCACAACGAACATTCCCTTTTTATACCGACATGGCTGATATTAAAGCATTGCTGGAATCCATTGCACGTAGTTTTGGATACCATTATGGATTAAGAAATAAAGTTCGTGTGAATACGGTATCACAATCTCCTACCAAAACAACTGCAGGAACAGGTATCAAAGGATTTGGTGACTTTTTTGATTACGCGGATGCGATTGCACCACTAGGAAATGCAACCGCTGAAGATTGTGCTAACTATTGTGTGACTTTATTTTCCGACTTAACCAAAATGGTTACGATGCAAAACTTATTCCATGATGGTGGTTATTCAACTACTGGCGTGAGTGATTTGATTATGCAAAAAGCAGGTATCACAGAAGGATAAAAAAAACAAAGCCCCCCTCAATTAAAAAAAACACATGAGCAATAAAGAAATTAATCCGAAATTAGTAGAAGCCATCGGTTACTTTGGTTCACTATTAAGTTGCATCACTTTTGTGCCTCAGGTATATTTATCCTGGAAATCACATAGTGTAGGGGATTTAAGTTTACTCATGGTATTAATTGTAAACTTTAGCTGTATTGTTTGGTTGACTTACGCTTATTTAATTAATAGCCGACCTGTACTTATCGCAAACACCATTGTATTAATTCTGAGTTTAATGTTATTGTATTTTAAATTAACTTTTTAAGTATATTTTTCGCGCTCACTTTTTTTTGCGCACATTAAAAAAGGGTCGCCGACATATCGGGACCCTTTTTTATTTTTCCTTATCATAAGAGCTAAAAATCATAAGAGATAAAATCATAAGAGAAGAACGAAGCAAAGCTTCGTGATGTGCTGGTTATGCCTCAATAATTTAAATAAATAAGGGGCTAGCAAAGCTTAGCCCCTTATTTATTTTCCTCATAATTAGAGATTAATTTTTATGGGCTTATTTTTCAAAAAGCCCATGGGGAAATTAATACTCGTCTTCATTAAACATGAAGTCGTCATTACTTGGGTAATCTGGCCAAATGTCATCAATGCTTTCATATACTTCTCCTTCGTCTTCTAACTCTTGCAAATTCTCAACCACATCTAATGGTGCTCCACTACGAATAGAGTAATCGATCAATTCATCTTTTGTAGCCGGCCAAGGTGCTTCCTCTAAATAACTGGCTAATTCTAAAGTCCAAAACATAGGTTTCTTTTTTGCAAAAGTAGCCGTATAAATGATACTACCAAATGTGTTTTTTCTACAGGATGTAAACAAATTGTGAAATTTTGCCAAAATTGGGCCGGTAATCGTAGGTTTGTATCATGGAAAAGCAGCCTGCACTATTAGTTGCGACAGACATATATAAGAATTATGGCAATATTTCAGTCTTAAAAGGGGTATCCCTTGAGGTAAACAAGGCGGAGATGGTTTCTATTGTGGGTGCATCCGGGGCTGGTAAATCGACGCTATTGTATATTGTAAGTAGTCTTGAAAAAGCCGACAAAGGGCAAATTTTATTTCAAAATCAGGACATTAGTAAACTTACCAATAAGCAACTTGCCCATTACAGAAATAATCAAATTGGTTTCGTTTTTCAATTTCATCACTTGTTACCTGAATTCACGGCACTCGAGAATATTTGTATCCCAGCTTGGATAGGTCAAAAACCAAAAAAACAAGTGGAAATAAAGGCGATGGAATTACTTGACTTTATGGGCTTAGCTGATAAAAAAGATAAAAAGCCCCATAGTTTATCTGGTGGCGAGCAACAAAGAATTGCAGTAGCACGTGCTTTAATTAATAGTCCGGCTTTAATTTTTGCCGACGAACCTACAGGTAATTTAGACAGTGCTAATGCAGCTGCCTTGCATCATTTATTTATTAAATGTCGCGACACTTTTCAACAAAGCTTTTTAATTGTAACGCACAATGAATCTTTGGCTGAAATGAGCAATCGTACACTTCACATGAAGGATGGACTAATTATTTAATTACACCCTTGCTTTCCAAGGCATATCTGCTACACCATTTAAATGCCCAATATACCTAGCTAATACAAATAAGTAATCGCTTAATCTGTTCAGGTATTTGATAACAATGGGTTCAACGAATAAATTTTCCTCTTGTAAGTTCACGCACCATCTTTCCGCACGGCGACAAACACATCTCGCAACATGGGTCATTGAAATAGCACTATGTCCTACTGGTAAAATAAAAGATTTCATGGGTTCTAAAACTGCATTCATGGTATCAATCTCTTTTTCCAAATTCACAATATCAATTTCAGTTAAATTAGGAATTTGTATCGCAGATTCTTTATCAGGATCACAAGCTAGGTGAGAACCGACTGTAAATAATCTATCCTGCACCTCATTTAATACTTTTTGAATTTCCGAATTACCACACATATCACTCACTAAACCAATAAATGAGTTTAGCTCATCCACTGTTCCGTAGGATTCTATACGAATATGACTTTTAGGTACCCTTGTACCCCCAATTAATGATGTTTTGCCTTCGTCTCCAGCTTTGGTATAAATTTTCATGCGGTTATTTTATCTCAAGCCCTATTGCTTAAGGATTCTCTATGTAACAAATCTAATAAAATAAAGTTCACTTAGGCATAAAAAAGCTCCGCATAAAATTATGGGAGCCTAATTATATATTTTTATTGATCAATCTTTATTTATGACCAACGTTCAAGGTATCTGTTTCCACATTGCCATCTCTTAACCTTACAACGCGGTGGGCGTATTTCGCAATATCTTCCTCGTGGGTAACTAATATTACGGTATTGCCTGATGAATGAATTTTTCCAAATAATTCCATCACTTCCACCGAGGTTTTGGTATCCAAATTACCTGTAGGCTCATCGGCTAATAATATAGATGGGTTATTGACAAGTGCACGCGCAATGGCTACCCTTTGTATTTGACCTCCACTTAATTCATTTGATTTATGATGACTTCTATCTGCCAAGCCCACTTTTTCTAGTGCGACCATCGCTCTTTCTAATCTTTCCTTTTTTGCGATACCTGCATAAACCAATGGCAATGCTACATTTTCAGCAGCTGATAATCTTGGCAATAAATTAAATTGTTGAAATACAAATCCAATTTCAACATTACGAATACCTGCCAATTCATCATCTGTCATCTTACTTACATCGTGTCCATTTAAATTATACATTCCTTTGGTAGGTGAATCCAAGCAGCCTAATATATTCATTAGCGTACTTTTTCCACTTCCCGAAGGACCCATCAAAGCAACATATTCATTTGACTTAATATCCAAATTAATTCCTTTTAATACAGGTATGGCTTGTCCTGCCATAAAATAACTTTTTTGTAAATCCCTTAATTGAATAACTGATGACATTATATAAATTTATTTATTTATTACTTTAGGCACTTTGAAAAACTCACCATTATGATCAGGTGCATTATTTAAAGCTGTAGTTCTATCTATAGATCCTTTTACTTCATCCGAACGCAATACATTGAAACTATCACCCATATGCATTAACGGCTCGGTGCCAGTGGTATCTAATTCATTGAGCTTTTCAACAAAACCTACCAAATCCTGCATGTCTGCAACTAATTTGTCCATTTTTTCAGGGGCCACATTCAACCTAGATAAATGTGCCAAATGGCTTACTAATTTGTTGTCAACTTGCATAATACAAATGTAATCCAAAGGTAGCAACCCCCAAGCCGCATTTGTTAAATGGTCAAAAGAAACAACCAGTGGCAAAAAAAATAGGTGAATTTGGAAGATTTTTTTGAAAATAGTTGCATAACTAACTAATTTTACAAAAATGTGCTTTTATGCAAAGATCAATAAAAAAAGTAGCGGTATTAGGAAGTGGCGTAATGGGTTCTCGTATTGCATGTCACTTTGCAGGGATTGGTGTGGAAGTATTATTATTAGATATGCTAACACCAGGGTCAAATGAAAGCACAAAAGCAAAAGAAAGAAACCAATTAGTAGATAGCTCCTTGCAAGCTGCGATTAAATCAAACCCTTCCCCTTTATATCTTCAAAAATTTGCACAAAATATAAGTACAGGAAATTTCACGGACGATATCGCAAAAATTAGTACTGCAGATTGGATCATTGAAGTGGTGGTGGAAAGATTAGACATTAAAAAAATAATTTACGACGAGGTTGAAAAATATAGAAAGCCCGGCACATTAGTCAGTTCAAATACTTCAGGCATCCCGATACATTTAATGGCGGAGGGACGTAGTGAGGATTTTCAAAAACATTTTTGTGGTACGCACTTTTTTAATCCCCCACGATATTTGCGTTTACTTGAAATTATTCCTACAGCGAAAACAGATCCGAGCATTGTTGATTTTCATATGCATTATGGGGATCTATTTTTAGGTAAAACCACGGTACTTTGTAAGGACACCCCTGCCTTTATAGCGAACAGAGTAGGCGTTTTTAGCATGATGAGTGTTTTACATATCATGGAAAAAATGGAGTTAAGTATTGATGAAATTGAATCCATCACTGGGCCAATTATGGGTCGCCCTAAATCAGCTACTTTTCGCACAGCTGATGTAGTAGGTATTGACACATTAGTTAAGGTTGCCAATGGGGTTGCAGCAAGCTGTCCGAATGACGAAGCTAAAAATATTTTTACTTTGCCTGCCTGGCTTGAAAAAATGGTCGAAAAAAATTGGTTAGGTGATAAAACTAGTCAAGGATTTTTTAAGAAAATAAAAACTGCTAGCTCTAAAGAAATTTTAACACTGAATTTAAAAACTTTTGAATACGAACCCCGCGTTAAAATAAAATTTGCTTCCATTGGTGTTGCAAAAGCAATGGAAAGTTTACCCGAACGTTTAAAAAGTTTATACGCAGCCAAAGACAAAGCGGGTGAGTTTGTTCGTCAATTTCATTTTGCATTGTTCTCCTATATCAGCCATCGTATCCCCGAAATTAGTGATGAACTTTATCGTGTTGATGACGCTTTGAAAGCAGGTTTTGGTTGGGAAATTGGTGCATTTGAAACTTGGAACGAATTAGGCGCTACACAAGTGGTTAGCGATATGAAATCAGCTGGATATGCGCTTGCACCTTGGGTGGAAACCATGCTAAACAAAGGTTTAAGCTTTTATAAAGTACAAGAAGGCAAACGCTATTACTATGATGTTGCAACTGAAACTTATAAATTAATGCCAGGAAGTGAGTCCTTCTTAATCTTGTCTGATTTAAAGGAAAAAACAATTTGGAAAAACAGCGCATGCACCCTAGTGGACATGAACGATGGTATTGCAGGATTTAGTTGGAACACCAAAATGAATAGTATTGGTGGAGAGGTTTTAGAAGGAATAAATAAAGCAATTCATATTGCAGAAGATAAATTTAATGGCCTAGTTATTGCCAATGAATCCAATTTATTTAGTGCAGGTGCGAATGTTGGAATGATTTTTATGCTAGCCATTGAACAGGATTACGAGGAATTAGATATGGCCATACGTACTTTTCAAAATAGCATGATGCGTGTGCGCTACTCTTCAATCCCTGTGGTAGTAGCCCCACATGGGCTTTGTTTGGGGGGTGGTTGTGAAATGAATTTACATGCGGATAGTATTTGTGCTGCTGCAGAAACTTATATAGGTTTGGTGGAATTAGGTATTGGTGTAATACCTGGTGGTGGTGGCACTAAGGAATTAGTGTTACGCGCATCAGATGAAATGCATGCAGATGAACCAGAAACCATTACCCTTAATCGCAGGTTTATGCAAATTGCAACTGCTAAAGTGGCAACAAGTGCACAGGAAGCGATGGATATGGGCATCTTAAGAAAATCACAGGATTTTATTTTACTCAATCAATCAAGACGCATTACCAAAGCTAAAGACCAAGCACTACAATTATTTAATGCAGGATATACCCAGGCACAACAAAGAAAAGATATTAAAGTATTAGGAAAAGCAGGACTAGGTGCACTATACGCAGGAATTAATGGTATGCACAAAGCTGGATATGCTTCAGACCATGATGTTAAAGTGGCCAAGAAATTAGCATTTGTCATGTGTGGCGGAGATTTAAGTGAACCCACAACTGTTAATGAACAATACTTATTGGATTTAGAACGTGAAGCGTTTTTAAGTTTGTGTGGTGAAAAGAAAACCTTGGAGCGCATACAATCAGTCATCACTGCAGGCAGACCGATAAGAAACTAGTTGTAATTTTTTTACACTATTTTTCATCAATGCTGATTACAACAAATCATTCAATGCCGAATCTAATGTGGGGTAATCGAATTTAAATTTGGCTTCTTGTATTTTATTGGAGGATACTTTAGCACTCTTTAAAATTTCAATACTCATTTCTCCCAACATTATTTTTAAGACGAAAGCGGGAACAGGAATAGGCAGATAAAAGCCGCGTAACTTTTTTGTAATTGCGATTATTAAATCTTTATTACTTATTGGATCAGGCGAAACTGCATTATATATTCCTTTTAAAGAAGCTGATTCAATCCCAAATAAAATCATTTTACATAAATCCTTATAATGTATCCAGCTAACCATTTGACTGCCTGTCCCAAAAATAGTTGCTAAGCCAAATTGTGCAGGTTTGATAAATTCAGCCAATGCACCTCTCTGTTTATTTAATACGATTCCTATTCTTAAACTAACCAATTTGATACCCAAGGTTTCCAAGGGTTTTACACTTTCCTCCCATCGTTTACAGGTGTCACCCAAAAAAGCACCATCCACAGGATCGGTCTCTACAAATCCATGCTGTAAACTTTTTGCTGTATCTGGTCCATACCAACCTATCGCTGATGCCGCAACCACTGTTTTAACTTGATGTGGAATTTCAGTTAAATACTTAACCATCAATGCACCCGACATTACCCTACTATCTACAATTTCTTGCTTACGTTTTTTGGACCATCTTTTATCTGCGACACCTGCTCCTGCCAAATGAACAATCGTATCGGCTTTCCCAATTGCTAATGGATCTATATAACCCTTGGCTATATCCCAAACAGCATAGGTTAAATTAGGTACATTCGAAGCCTGCGGCTTGCGTGTTAAAATAATCACCTGATAGCCCTTGCTTAATAATAATTCAGTGAGCGAAGTTCCCACCATTCCTGTTCCACCTGTGATTAATACTGTTTGCATATGTTAAAGGTACAATCTTTGAGCATTTCATTTGCAAAGGAATCGTATCATTCGCAATAAAAAAACCCCGCCTGATGAAGGGCGGGGTTACAACTAAAATCAACTATACATAAAAACTAAATCAATCCGGTTTTTTACCATCCAAAAAAGTATTGATGGTTGAAATTTGTGTTTGGTTATTCTCATCCTTATCCACGGTGTACTTGCTGTAATAATTTTCAACAGAAGCCAATGTGTTACCAAACATTTCCATATTTCTTCTAACATATGCAGGAACTGATTCAAAATCATTGCTTGGATCATTCGCATTGTTAATATTAAAAGATAAATTTCTTAATTTCTGAATACGCTCTGCCACTTTCCTTCTTTGCTCCTCGGCATTATCTAATGGCATATCATAATTAGCTTGTTGATTCACATGCGCCACAGGTGTGTTGGATTCCTCTCTCATCACCAATTGCATCGAAGGCTCTTCCTCATATCGGAAAGAAGATTCAAATTCAACTTCCGCTGGTGCAGGCGTCTCAATCACAGGAGCAGTATACATTTCAACAGATGCTAATTCTTCTTCCGCATTATTTTCATCGATGGTCATTTCCGCTTCCATTAATTCTTCTTCCATTAATTCTTCTTCCAATTCTTCATTAATAGAGATCTCTTCAAGCATAAAGTCTTCTTCCATTTCTACACTTGGATCCGTCTCATTAATTTCAAAAATCACTTCATTTGATGCAATTATTGGAGCTGAAACTTCTGCTTCCATTTCGTCCGCTTCTTCCACATAAATATTAGTAGGCTTACTTAAAATAAAGTCAGAAACAATAGTGGCTTCTTTCTCTGCTTCCATATTTAAAGTGAACATTTCTTCTTCCACTTCTTCTTCCATATGCAATTCCACCAATTCATCTATTTCTTCTTCCATTTCTTCTTCCACTTCATCTTCAAATGCAGGCTCCTCTTCTAATACTAAGGTTGGCATTAATTCACTGTTCTCAAAAGCCATCACTTCCATTTCTTCTTCAACCTCTTCCTCCGATTCTAACATTTCATCTTCCTCCATCTCTTCTAATTCATCTTCTTCCATTTCTTCTTCAATGCTATTGGCAGCGGCAATAGTTGCTTCAGCATTTAACTCCCAGATGGTATCATATTTATCCAATACAACTTCCTTCACTTCTTCTTCGACTAATTCTTCTTCGTCCAATAATGACGGAGCTTCAATTGCAGGTGCTTGGTCAAATGAAAAATGAATTGGTGCTTCTTCTGTTTGATCTAAAATAAAATGATCTTCTGCTTTTTCATTTACTTCATTACTTACTGGCTCCTGCTTGATTTGTTCAGCTGCAACCGCATCTGTGACCAAGGTCATTACTATTTTTTCCTCAATAGGAGCCTCCGCTTTTTTTGGTGTTTCAGTTTTAAAAGGATCTTTACCTTCAAAACCTGTAGCGATTAATGTGATCCCTAATTTTTTATCAAGGGTAGCATCATAGCCCATACCCATAATTACATCAGAATGTTCGCCAGTTCTTTCTCTTAAGAAATTATTGATGGTTTCTAATTCATCCATTGTGCACTCATGTTCCCCTTCCGCACTATTAATATTTAATAAAATCCATTTTGCACCTTTGATATCATTGTCATTTAACAATGGTGAATTCAATGCTTCCTCAATGGCTCTTTGTGCTCTATTTTCCCCTTCCACTTCTGCCTTACCTAAAATAGCTACACCGCCATTTTTCATCACCGTGCAAACATCCGCAAAGTCAACAATAATATGACCGCGGCTATTGATAACATCAGTAATACATTTAGCTGCAGTTGCTAAAACATTATCTGCTTTAGTAAATGCCTCTTTCATTTTTAAATTACCATATTGAACACGTAATTTATCATTTGAAATCACCAACAATGTATCTACTAATGGTTTTAATTGATTGATTCCTTCCTCTGCTTGTTTTTGACGACGAGGTCCTTCAAATCCAAAAGGTGTGGTAACAATACCCACCGTTAAAATACCTAAGTCCTTACAAATTTTTGCAATAATTGGCGCACCACCAGTTCCAGTACCACCACCCATTCCAACAGTGATAAAGGCCATACGTGTATTAACTTCTAAAATTTTTCTGATTTCTTCTAAAGATTCTTCTGTTGCTAACTTTCCAACAGAAGGATCCGCTCCAGCCCCAAGACCCTGTGTTAAATGTGGGCCTAATTGTATTTTGTTTGGTACATCGCTTTGTTCAATGGCCTTAGAATCTGTATTACAAATAATAAAATCAACGCCTTCTATATCCTGCTTAAACATAAAGTTTACAGCATTACTACCGCCACCGCCTACACCTAGGACCTTGATGATAGATGATTTTTGTTTAGGCAAGTCAAATTGAATCATTTTTTTGTTTTTAAATGGGTTAGTTAGATGGTTAGTTGTTAGTTAGTTATGTCGAAATTAGCAATTTTAGAATTTATTCTACTTGATATTTATAACCACAATGTGGGTAAATAATATTACAAAGGTTTGTCAGGTTCCTCATTAAATATTTCAATCAAATTATTCTTAAATCGATCCCAAAATTTGCTCTTTCTTTTTTCAATTTGCTCTACTGATAAAGTAGTTGCTGGTGCAGGTTTTTCCACTTTTTGACTCGTTAAAGTATTGGCCCCATTGGTATTGTTTACAGTCAATGATTTAGGCACTTCTACTCTTTTAAAGTTTTCAGCAAATACCTTATAATTTTGTTCAAAATCGTTATAGCCTTTCAAGATTAATCCAATACATGTTGAATACATTGGCTTTTTCAACTCATCGATATGATTAGGTGCTAAATGTTCATTAGGCAATCCAATTCTAGCATTCAAACCAGTAATATACTCGGTTAATTGAATTAGGTGCTTTAATTGAGATCCGCCACCAGTCAATATCACACCCCCATTTAATTGACGACTATCCAAACCCACTTGCTTTAAATGGTAAGTGACGAAATCCAATATTTCACTCATTCTTGCTTGGATAATTCCTGCCAAACTTTTCACACTGATTTCTTTCGCTGGCATACCTTTTAAACCTGGAATTGTGACATAAGCATTGGCTTTTGCCTCATCTGCTAAAGCGCTACCAAACTGCACTTTCATTGCTTCCGCTTGACTTTTCAAAACGCCTAAGCCAAGTCGAATATCATTGGTTATGTTCTCTCCACCGAATGGAATTACTGCAGTATGCTTCAAAATGCCATCATAAAATACAGCTAAATCACTAGTTCCACCACCAATGTCTAATATTGCCACACCCGCTTCTAAATCGATATCACTCATAACCGCACTTGCAGAAGCTAGGGGTTGTAATACCAAATCCTTCGTCACTAAACCACTACGCTCCACCGAACGATTGATATTGCGAATTGCATTTCTGTCACCAGTTAGAATTAAAAAATTAGCCCCTACTTTTACACCATTCACACCTACTGGCTCTTTCACATTTGGGTTATTATCAACATGAAACTCTTGTGGTATCACATCAATAATTTGATCCCCTGCTGGAATAAATGTTTTGCGTTGGTTATTGATTAACTGCTCAATTTCCCAAGGTTGAATTTCGTTCTCCGCATCTTGGCGAACCATATCACCCCTTGTTTGTAAACTTTTAATATGATGACCTGCAATACCTACAAATACTTCATTGATTTCTAAATCAGGATTGCTTAATTGACAATTTTGAAGTGCTTGTTGAATTGCTTTAATGGTTTGATCAATGTTTAGCACTTGACCATGTTGTACCCCATTACTGTTGGCACGGCCAAAGCCCAAAATCTCTAATTTGCCAAACTCGTTTTTTCTGCCAGCTATAGCCGCAATCTTTGTGGTACCAATATCTAGACCCACAATGATGGGCGAATCGTTTTGACTCATTTTTATGTATTTTAGTTGTTAGTTGTTGTTGCTCTTAGAATTAGTCTTTGTCGGCATTAAAGCCTTCGCGGATTTCTTCTTATTAATTAACGATTTATTATTTTGTTTATTGTCTTTTTTCTTGATTTGTTTGTTGATTTTTACTGGAGTGCTTTTTTTATTTGCAACCACTTTAACCACGGGCTTCTTAGTCGATTTATTTTCAACTAATTTCATCTCCTTTTTGACAACAATGGGCCCCGCTTTTTTCATGGTATCTTTGATAATTGGCGCTGATGCAGTATCAGTAGTCGATAATACATTGTCCATATTTCCTAATTCCGAATTTTGAAATGGCATCATTCCTGGAGCATATTGAATAGGCTCCAACCCCTTTTTTAAGGCAACAATTTGGCCGTCAAATCGGCAATCCAATACTTGATAGGCATTGATCCCACTTTGTACCCACACTTTTTTATAGAAAGTATATAACCGATTTAATTTATCCGCCAAATTATCCACTGAACCTATTAAAACGGTATGATCCCCTAAACTAGGCACCATTTGAAAATCACCATTGGATCCAATATTTACTTGTGCAATTTGCGCAGTAAAAAAACTATCTGATTTTATTGTATTTGAAAAAAAGAGGACCTCCTTAAGTAGCAAGCTATCTGGCGCCGATAAATTATCTTGATCAGTTGGGAAACCTGTAAAAACTGGCAAACGCAGCACAGTAAGCTGTTTTAATGGCAAACGCCAACCTTGATCATCTATATAAAAGGAACTTCCCGCAACTGTAAAAACACGTGCTATTGGAATTCTTTGTTGTATTTTAACTTCTAATAATTGTTGGTTATTGATAAACAGTTCTGCATTCTTTATCCACCTAATTTTTTCTAACTCCTTTTCAATCGATGTTAAATTAATTTTTTCAACAATGGTTCCTTTGACAATCCCTTGATCTTTTAAAATTTGGGTGATTTCATTTTCATCCATGAATAAAGCCTTGGTCGTTTCACCTACTAATTCTACTTGAATTTGCGATAATTTTTTAGCTACTTTGGCTTTCCATGCAATTACAAATAAAAATATCAGTGCTGCACCTGCAATGCTCCACAAAGTTTTAATCAATATGTTTTGCCATTGCTTCATTTAGTTGGTATAAGTAGGTCTTTAATAGTATTGATACAAACATCTATATCTCCTGCACCCGCCATCACAATCAGCTTATCAGGTGTGGTTGCTGCCCACGCCAACAATGCCTCTTTTGACATTACTTGTTTTTTTGAGATACTCATTTTTTCAATCAACATATCACTTGTAACTCCCGGGATGGGTAATTCCCTTGCTGGATAAATAGGTAATAAAATAACTTCATCTGCCTTATCCAATGTTTCAACAAAGCCATCGCATTGGTCCTGCGTGCGACTATATAAGTGTGGCTGAAAAACCAAAACCATTTTCTCGGCAGGATATATACTTCTCACGCCAGAAATTAATGCATTTAATTCTTCTGGATGATGCGCATAGTCGTCAATCAAAACCTTATTCGCTGTTTTAATCTTATACTCAAAACGACGCTTAACACCTTTAAAATCCGCAACCGCCAACTTAATTTTATTTTCATCAATCCCTAAGGTTAATGCAATTGCAATTGCGGCTGTTGCGTTTTCAACATTGTGCAAGCCACCCATATTCAAAACCACCTCTTTCAAAATACCTCCTGGATGTACTAAGTCAAAAATATAAGACCCATCCACTACTTTTAAATTTTGCGTATGATAAGATGCATTGTGTTTATCATACCCATAAGTTTGAATTGTTTTATTATCAGAATTGGTCACCACCGTTGTTCCCATTTTTTGAATTAATGCACCACCTGGCTTAATCTTATCTGCATATTGCCCAAAAGCTTTTAATACTTCTTCCGCTGTGCCATAAATATCTAAATGATCCGGATCCACTGCAGTAATGACTGCAATATTTGGCGATAATTTTAAAAAACTACGATCATATTCATCCGCTTCCACAACCACTACATTTTTTTCATGGCTCCAAAAATTGGTATTATAATTAGAAGCAATACCACCTAAAAATGCATTACAGCCATATTCAGTATGTCTTAAAATATGCGCTGTCATTGAAGTGGTCGTAGTTTTGCCATGTGTACCAGCAATACCAATAGTGAAAGCGTTTTCAGTCACCCATTGTAATACATCACTACGCTTAACTACATTATAACCATGATCTCTGTAATAATTTAATTCCCCATGATCCGCAGGTATAGCAGGAGTATATACAATTACGGTTGCGTCCTTGTCAATTTGATTTAGATCGTCTTCAAAATGAATTTGAATTCCTTCTTTCACCAAATCGTCGGTTAATACCGTGGGCGTTTTATCATAACCTGAAACATGCACACCCTGTGTGTTAAAATACCTAGCCAATGCACTCATGCCAATACCACCAATGCCAATGAAGTAAATATTTTTAATGTTAGTTAGCGGGTTCATTCGTACTATTACTTTACTGATTTTTAAATATGTTGTAGTATTTGTTCTGCAATAACTTCATCTGCATTTGTAAATGCATGTGCTTTTATTTTTTCTTCCATCAACTTCCTACCTTGTTCATCTTCTATTAAACTTTGTAATAAGGGAATCAATTTTTGATTCACTTCATTATCGCTGACCATTTTTGCAGCACCATTGTCAACCAATGCCATCGCATTATGTGTTTGGTGATCCTCTGCTGCATGTGGATAGGGTACAAAAATGGCCGCTTTACCTGTGATTGAAATTTCAGCGACCGCCATCGCACCCGATCTGCTAACCACGATGTCTGCAGCAGTATATGCAGCACTCATATCATCAATAAATGAACTCACATAAACATTGGCATACTCATTTGCTGCAGTTACATAAGCCGAAGCATTCGGTTTCCCTGTTTGCCAAATCAACTGTATGTTAGCTTCTAAAAATGCAGCCAAATTAGTTTGGATTGCTTTATTAATGGAGCTTGCACCCAAACTTCCGCCTACGATTAATACCGTTTTTTTAATTGGCATTAAGCCAAAATGCAATACTGCATTATTTTTACTATAGGAGGTTTTGATAATATTTTGTCTCACCGGATTTCCAGTCACCAATATTTTTTCAGCGGGGAAAAATGATTCCATCCCTTTTGTCCCTGTGAATATTTGAGTAGCATCAGCCCCTAGCCATTGATTTGCTTTACCTGCAAACGCATTTGACTCATGAATAAATGTAGGTATGGATTTTGTTTGTGCTTGTTTCAAAACTGGAAAGCTAGAATAGCCACCCACACCAAAAACGGCATTAGGTTTGAATTTTTTTATAATCGCCTTCACTTGAAAATAACTTTTCAATAATTTCCATGGCAAGGATATATTTTTTAATAGATTAGTTCTGTTAAATCCTGCTATTGTGATTCCAATAATCTCATACCCTGCTTGTGGTATTTTCTCCATTTCCATTTTACCTAGGGCACCCACAAATAAAATAGCCGCATCTGGTTGTATTTTCTGTATCGCTTGCGCTACCGCAATCGCAGGGAAAATATGCCCTCCGGTTCCACCACCAGCGATGATGATTCGTATTTTTTTATATTGCGGACTTAACGCCATTGTCTATCTCCGTGTTTTCGTCAGGTAATTCAATTTCAGTTTCTACTGGTGCATTTCCCTCCATCTGTTCCACATTTCGAGCGACGCTTAAAATCAATCCAATTGCGCAACAAGTAAATATAAATGAGCTTCCACCCATACTTACCAATGGCAATGTCACCCCAGTCACAGGAACAATATTTACATTCACTGCCATATTAGCTATCGCTTGAATAATTAAAGTGAAACTTAATCCAAGTGCTAAAAAAGCACCAAAAGCATAAGGACATTTTCTAAAAATTCGAATACATCTAAATAAAAAAACCAAGTAAATAAAGATGATAAATGCGCCCCCAATCAAGCCATATTCTTCAATAATTACGGCATATATAAAATCATTATACGCTTGCGGTAAAAAATTTCTTTGACGACTATTGCCAGGACCAAGACCAAAAAAGATACCGCCATTAGCAATAGCTATTTTTGCTTGTTGTACTTGGTAAGGCACTTCTTTTTCATTTGCATACATAAAATCCTGCACCCGATTTACCCAGGTGCCTACGCGACCAAAACTTTTCATTTTTTCAGCAACCACTGGTTGACCTTCGACCGATTTGCTGGAGTGTGTGGCAATGGCTACACTCACAATAATTGCTACAGGAATCATCGCAACCAAAATGGTCAAAAATATATGCTTAAAGCTTATACGACCTATAAACATTAATAATAAGGAGGTAGCGCCTGTCAATAAAGCATTAGACAAATTTGCTGGCATGATTAATCCACAAATAATGAATACAGGAATTATGACAGGTAAGAAGCCTTTTTTGAAATCCTTAATAACTTCCTGCTTTTTACTTAACACCTTTGATATATACATAAACAAAGCAAGCTTTGCTACATCACTACTTTGTATAGTCAAATTAATAATAGGTAATTTAATCCATCTGCTTCCTTCATTTATTTTTGCACCAAAAAATAAAGTATAAATTAATAATGGAATTGACAACATGAACAATATGGTTGCAATTTTTGAAAACACCGTATAATTGATCCGATGCAAGCCAAATATTACCAGCAAACCCACCAAGGTAAATATCACTTGCTTAAATAAATAAACGCTTGTATTGCCACGGTACATTTTATATGCCAAAGACCCTGTTGCACTATACACGACCAGTATAGATATCAATGATAATACAATGACTAACCCCCATATGTATTTGTCACCCCTAGTTCTTTGGTCCAAATGCTCCTTCATTCCTCCAATCGAAGGCATTTGTGAAAATAATTTATCCGTGGTCTCGTTAAACATGCTTATAATTCTTTTACTGACTCTTTAAATTGAACACCTCTATCCTCATAGTTTTTAAATAAGTCAAAACTTGCACATGCTGGGCTTAACAAAACAACATCCCCTTTTTCAGCTAATTTAAAAGCCGCATTCACTGCTTTTTTTGCAGAATCTGCTTCTACAATCGAAGCCACTTTATCTCCAAAAAAGTCAATGATCTTTTTGTTGTCAGTCCCCATACAGATAATTGCCTTTACTTTTTCTTTCACTAATTCGGCAATTAATTCATAATCATTTCCTTTATCAACACCGCCTAAAATTAGCACAGTTGATTTTTGCATACTCTCTAATGCATACCAAGTGCTGTTTACATTTGTTGCCTTACTGTCATTTACAAAGTCAACACCGCGAACAGTTGCCACAAATTCCATGCGGTGTTCAAGGCTATGAAAATTACTTACGGCTTCGCGGATTTTTTCCTTGCGAATTCCCAAAGTAGTTGCAGCAATGCTTGCTGCCATTGTATTATAAGCATTATGCTTGCCTTTTAATGCAAAATCATAAATACTCATCGACACGCGTTCTTCTTGGATTTTTAACATCATTTGGTCATTTTTGATGTAGCCTCCTTTTTTTACTTCTTGTTTCATAGAAAATGGTAATGGGTTAGTATTAGTAGTTAGTAGTTCTAAATGTTTGACAATGACTTCGTCGTCAATGCAGTAAATAAAATAATCCTGTGCAGTTTGATTTTCAATTATTCGAAATTTACTTTTAATATAGTTTTCGAATTTGTACTCGTATCTGTCTAAATGATCTTCTGTGATATTTAATAAAATAGCGATATCAGGCTTGAAATGTATGATATCGTCTAATTGAAATGAGCTTACCTCAATAATGTATAAGGATTTAGGCGAGACAGCGATTTGTCTCGCAAATGAAAATCCAATATTACCTACCATGGCTACATCATCATTCACCAATTGACAAATGTGATATAGCAATGAAGTTGCCGTACTTTTCCCATTGCTTCCTGTAATGGCAGCAATTTTACTAAAGCCTTTATATCTATATCCAAATTCAATTTCACTAATCACAGGAATACCTTTGGCTCTGATCGCCTTCACCATTTCATTTTTTTCAGGTATGCCCGGACTTTTCATTACCTCGTCCGCATTTAAAATTTGATCAACACTATGCTTCCCAGACTCAAAAGCAATACCATTGTCTTCTAATTCTTTTTGGAAATTAGCTTTAATGGCACTTCCATCAGATACAAATACTTCATAGCCTTTTTGCTTGGCTAATAAAGCAGTACCTATCCCGCTTTCCCCTGCACCTAATATGACTAATCTTTTAGACAATGTATTATCTTGTTTTTAATGTTAAGATGGAAGCAATCACTAATAAAATGGTAATGATCCAGAAACGAACTGCAATCTTACTTTCATGAAAACCCTTCTTTTGGTAATGATGGTGTAGCGGACTCATCAAAAACACCCTTTTACCTTCCCCAAACTTCTTTTTTGTGTATTTGAAATAACTTACTTGAATAATGACACTTAAGTTTTCAATTAAAAACACACCGCAAAAAATAGGGATCAGTAATTCCTTTCTAACGATAATGGCTAATGATGCAATAATACCGCCCAATGCCAAACTTCCAGTATCTCCCATAAATACCTGCGCTGGATAAGCATTGTACCATAAAAAGCCAATACATGCACCTACGAATGCCCCAACAAATATGGACAACTCACCTAAATTGGGTATGTACATTACATTTAAATAGTCAGCGAAAACATAGTTACCACTTACATAAATAAATACACCTAAAGCAGCGCCTATGATCGCACTTACCCCTGCTGCTAATCCGTCAAGACCATCTGTTAAGTTAGCGCCATTAGAAACTGCAGTGATAATAAATGTGACAATTAATATATAAATGATCCATGTATATTTTTCAGCACCTGGGCCAATCCAGCTGACCAATCTGCTATAATTAAATTCATGATTTTTAACAAATGGAATAGTTGTAATAGGTGTTTTAACTTTAACGAACCTTCTTTCCTCACCATTAATTTTTCTAACAACAATATCTGCACCTTTAGCTACTTTCTCTCCTTTAGCTAAACTCTCAGAAACATTGGTTGATACTATTTCTCTTTCTACCGTCACTGCATTGCTAAAGTATAAGGTTACGCCAATAATAATACCTAATCCAACCTGTCCAATGATTTTAGAAACACCCGCCAATCCATCACTATTTTTCTTTTTATAGGACTCTCCTTTGCTTTGAGATTCTTTTCTTGCTTTAATTTTAAAATAATCATCTAAAAATCCAATCAAGCCCAACCAAACGGTACATAAAATCATTAAACGGATATATACCTTATCCAAATTGGCAA